>SKET01001130.1_pt1 | contig 19074 bp, 32 predicted proteins | sample 4841461 | NCBI WGS metagenome assembly SKET01 (sample SAMN11008802, study PRJNA524170) | human gut metagenome | biome: Human fecal sample; material: Feces; isolation source: fecal sample from pouch patient p5 | host: Homo sapiens | place: Israel: Tel-Aviv | collected 2014-02-13
AATGTATCAAAAACAAATGGATAGATTTCTTAATAGTGAAATGAACGAATCAGCACGTTCACATTGTGAAAGCCAGTTGAAGTTGTTATTTCCAGCTCATAAGGCTTATGAAGCACTCGCAGCGATTGGAGGGGATGATGAATGATAAAGATATAGAAGATATAAAAAAAGCATTTGAACCTATTCTTATCATGATTCTAAAATTACCATTTTGGTTAGAAAGACATTTGAAATGGTACACAGTGGATTCAAAATATAACAAGTATAGAAATGAAGGGAGCGGCGATGAGTGAATTAGAAAAAGCTAAACAAGAAGTAGAACAAGTTTGCTTTGCTTATAATAAAGCCGGAGACACAGGAGATATAAAAGACTGGAAAGAATTCTATGATTTAGAGAATAAATTAATAGAGAAAGTCAAAAGAGCCAACCAACCCCAGCTCACGATTCCTAAAAGCGTTGCGGATATGCTATATGAAGAATTGAATCCACTTGAGAGAGAATCAATGCTTGAGGCCTTTGTGCTTGGAATTAATTATTTAGTTCTATCAGATGAATTGATGAAATTCGTTCTAACTGGAAATAATTATCATGTAATATCTGCCTACCTCGCAGGCAAAGCCCTCGGAGTTGAGTTAGTGAAAGTGGTGGAGGGATGAAAGAATATGCGACTTATGCAGTTTATAAGGGCGAAGAATTTCTTGCTGAAGGAACTGCAAAAGAACTTGCTGAAATGTTTGGAGTGACTCTAAAGACCGTACATTGGTGGAGCACACCGACAAGTTATAAACGTGACAAAGGAAATAGAAAAGTAGCAGTTAAGTTATGACCGACAAACTAATATCGCTGGTCAATGACTGGTGGGGAGGGATTTAATGAAACAAGAATTAGGATATACACAGTATAAATTTAATTATATTACTGATTATGCAAAACAAATTGATAAATCAGCAACACGCATGGAATTTATCTGGCAGAATAGAGATTCATTCAAAGACAATGTTGATGTTGAAGTAGCTCTTGAGAATGCTCTCAAAAACATTGAGCGTCAAATTGAAGAATTTAAAGGATATCTGAAACCCTTTGATAAGGAGGACAACCAATGATTAATATAATTTTATGGGTATTCCTGATAGGTGATGTTATTGGCGCAGGAATGGTAATTTATAACATTGGCAAGCCAAGAATAATAAAGCCAATAGATGCGAGCGTTTATATTGTAGTTGAATTAATAGTATGGATTGCTCTGATTTTGAAATTGATAGGAGTTGGATAATGAAACTAATGTGTAAGCTGTTCGGGCATAAGTGGATTTACTATAATCTACACAAACGCTGCAAATGGTGTGATGAAAGAGTTTGGTTTATTAGAGACATTGAATTATTAAAAGGACTCAAAAAAACTCAAGAAGCATTCAGAGCATTCGGTATATCATTCAAAGAATTATCTTTCAACCGCTCAGACCTTGACGGGTCAGAGAACGTGTTCGGGGAGAAATGATGTATAAGAAAGCAACAATATTTATTATATGTATGATTATTGGAATGGCAATTTATGTTGTTATGGATTACTTCATTCAAAATGCTACACCATTTAGGTGGATTGTTATTATAGCAGCTTCTGCATGGTTTGCTTATTCATCAGAATTTGAGGAGAATCACAATGACAGAAGCTGATAAATGGCTTGATAAACACATGGATTGAGGTAGGAAGTGCATAAAAAAATAAGAGATTACTTGACAAAATTTGTTATATTCTTAGCTGTTTTCATGACTGCTTCCAATATGATTAGTATGTTTTTTAAAAATGCAACAACTAGCGAATGGATTTTAACTATTGTTATTTCTTCAATCGCAGCATATCAAAATATGGATTGAGGTGGAGATGAAAAAATTTAGATTAATAAGTAACTCGTTTTTGAAAGAAGATGGACAACTTCATTCAAGACAACAGTTTGTTGAAGCCAATAGTTTAGCAGATTTAATTCAAGACATAGAAAGCAACGCAGGTTGGTACGCTGATAACAACGTAGCTTTCAAAGTCGCCTATATCGAGGAGGTTGTGGAATGAAAGATGCGTCAAAATTAGTTTTATTTACTATTATGGCTATGAGTATTGTATCGCTTATTATATCTATGCCAACGCAGATTGTGGCAATACTTATGGGAATTAAATACTTTGCCATTAGAGCGCTAGTTGTTGTGATTTTGGGTATCATTATTTTCTCAATAGCTTGGGTAATATTGGACAACCAAATGGACAAAGAACTTCAAAAAATTGATGAAGAACTTGCTGAGCACAAACTAAAAATGGAGCAGCTCGACAAAGAAGTTGTTGAACGGCAAAAAAGAGTCGCTGACAGATTTAAGAATTTGAGGTGAGTAAAATAAAAAAGCCCGAATTGACCAAGTTCGAGCGGGTGTGATAAAAAATATTTTCTATATTTTTTTGTGGTCACACGTATTATATCATACTGAGCTAGGAACTCGCTAAACTCAACTGGAGGAGAAAATGATAACAGCAATTGTACAGATAATGACATCTATCTCAATAATAATTTTATTGGTTCTTATAGTTTTTACCAATAAACGTCTGGCTCAATTAGAAGTTAAGATTGAACGGTGTAGAGATTTATATAACGGAATAGATTTATCACCACTTCGTTTAAAAACTCGTTATCTCGAAGAAAGCATCAAAGCTTTATATAAATATAAAGTATTGTTTAAGCGTGAATGGTGGGGTAGAGAAGGAGGACTTCAAGAAGAATATTTCTTTACAAAAACACAAGCGGATGAGTTTATTGATTCTAATGATATTAAAGAAGTAGTGATTATAAGATTAGAGGATAATGAAACTGAGATAGTTAAATGAACAAAAAAAGCGCACTGCAATGCGCTTTAAAAACTGATTTATTCTAATACTATTATAACATAACAGGAGTTAGAATATGACAAAAGAATTGACGAAAGCGCAATGGCACGATGTTCGAATGACCTTAAGAATTATCATTCGTAATAAGAAGAATGCCAAACAATCTCAGCTTATCAATGAAGCATTAGACAATATTAAAGACGAAGATGATCGTAAGATATTCAAACGTTATTACATTGATGGCTGGGGCATCATTAAGATCACAATGAATATGTATTACTCAAAGACTGCAGTCATTGCAAGAAATAATAAAGCAACGCAACAGTTTGCTGAGAAATATGACGGCGGTCATTTACTTAAGATGTTTCATGAATAATATAAAGAACGCTACTTTTTCGTAGCGTTTTTGTTTTACGATTGAATCATGATAGATGTGAGTACACCAAAGGCAAGACACAGGTTCTATGGTAGATCTGCTTGGCAAACAGTCAGGAAACAAGTTCTTAAACGTGATAATTATGAATGTGTATGGTGCAAGAAGAAAGGCCGTGTGACAACGGCTAAGACAGCGAAGCTTGAAGTAGATCATATTAAGGAATTAGAATACTATCCTGAGCTAGCACTCGATCCTAGCAACTTGCGCACGCTATGCCATGATTGCCATAACATAAGGCATGATAGGCACAACGACAATAGAAAAGTATTTGATGATGAGATTTTTTATTTTTAATAAAGTTCGGAAATAGAAAAAATAATTATGTAAGATACCCCCCGGTCATAAAAAATGGGTCATTTTCGACGTTTTTGACTGAACGATTGGCTTAATTAACCAAAAAAACACAACATTTTATAAGAAAGGGCTGTTAAATGTTCGGAAATAGGTTAAAGGAAATTTTAGATAATAAAAACATGAGTTTTTCTGACTTAAAAAAGTTACTTGAGCAAAAAGGAATTGAGATTAGTAATGCTCGACTTTCCTATTATGCTAATGGTAAACGGAAACCAAAGGACAAAAATATTTGGATAGAAATTGCTAAAGTTCTAGAAGTGAATTTGCAAGATATTATTATAGATATTGATTATTTTTTATCAATTAATCAAGAAAATTCTGTTAAAAATAATGTTAAAAAAAGCGGAAATGTTAAAAGTTCAGAAGCCAATGCGCTGTCTAAAGAACTACTATCTCTAATAGATAAAAATTCACCATCTGAATTAGAAAAAGTGTACCGATACTGCAGCTTAGTTTCTAATTTTGAAAATTTAAGCAAAGCAATTGATAAAGCAGGAGTAATGATTCTGGTTTCTTCTGGTGAAAATGAGATAAAAAAACCACACCCTGCTATTGCAGAAAAAGTAAAAGTAAATGCTGCCTTAATTAAGTTAGATGAATTTTTTGAAGAAAAACGAACATCAAAACCTAAAAATAGTGGCGAAAAAGATTGGAGTAAATTTACGAAGTGATCGATTACGTTCAAAAGTACATTGACGGTTATTATGCGGGCATGGTCAAATTCAACTATGAACGAAAATTACTTGTTGATTATATTAAACGTGAGGTAGTGCCTCGTCTCGAATCAGGCGAGGTATTTTTTGACGTTGAACAAATCGAGAATTGTATCGGTTATACAGAGAAATATTTCTTTGAACTGGAAGATTTCCAAAAATTCATTATCAGTTTTGTTTTCTTATATTTTTCAGAAAATCATCGGAATGTTTATCGAAAAATATTAATCATGATTGCCAGGGGGAATGGTAAAAATGGATTACTTTCTGCAATAGGAAGTTATCTAACAACCCCTATGCATGGAATCGCTAACTATAATATTTCAATCGTGGCCAACAGTGAGGACCAAGCTAAAACAAGTTTTGATGAAGTCCACGATACAATTGAGAACCATGAAGAATTAGAAGAATTATTTGGTAAGCCGCGCAAATCTGAAATCAAGAACTTACAGACAAAATCGCTCTTTAAATTCAGAACTTCAAATGGAAATACTAAGGATGGACTTCGAGATGGGGCGGTTATCTTTGATGAAATCCACCAATATGAAAGCAATAAAGATGTAAAAGTACATATTTCTGGACTAGGTAAACGACCTAATCCACGTGAATTTTATATAGGAACTGATGGCTATGTGCGTGATGGATTCATTGACCAGATGAAAGATATGGCACTTAAAGTTCTTAAGGGTGAAGCAAAATGGAATGCTATGTTTCCATTTATTTGCAAATTGGATAAGGCAGAACAGGTTGATGACCCTACCCTTTGGGAATTATCAAGTCCTATGTTTTCGCTTCCAATGACAGAGTATGCGCAAGGACTTTTTGAAACAGTTCTGGAAGAATATGAGGACTTAGAATTAAATCCTAGCGGACGAGATGAATTCATGACTAAGCGCCAAAATTTCCCAGTGACTGACATTGAAAGAAGCGTGGCAACCTATGAAGAATTAAAAGCAACTAAAAAAGAATTTCCAGAATTAAGAAATCTACCTGCAGTTGGGGGATTTGACTTTGCCTCTACCCGTGACTTTATTGCAGTTGGTGCATTATTTAAGGTTGATGGGGATTATGTTTTCAAATCTCATTCATTTGTTCGTAAAGAATTTGTTGATAGAATATATAGCTATTCAAAGCCAAATGAAAATGTTAATGGTAAGCGACGATTTGCCCCGATTAGACAATGGGAAGATGAGGGGTTGCTCACAGTATTAGATGAACCCTCAATGGATGCACAGCACGTTGTAGATTGGTTCGTTCGTATGCGTGATGAAGAAGGCTATGAATTCCAAACTATTTGTGGAGATGGCTATAAAATGAGGGAGTATTTGCAACCTAAATTTGAAGAAGCGGGATTCGAAGTCTCTTGGAATGGTAAATTTGAAGAACCGCTTGGTTATCGTGTGGAAGTTATCCGCAACTTTAGAGCTATTGATGCGCAATTATCAACCGTAATCGAGGACAGTTTCGCTAATCAAAAAATTAATTTTGGTGATAATGATATGATGCGGTGGTACACAAATAACGTACTTCGACATTTGAAAAAAGATGGGAATGTGGAATATATCAAAAAAGAAGATGTCAGACGAAAAACAGATGGATTTAAAGCTTTTGAAGCAGCAATGTTTAAGGCTGATTTACTAAATGAAGTAGATACCACTGATTTCTATGATAATTTGGGATGGTTTATGGGATAAAACGCTACTTTTTGAGAGTAAAAATCTAGCATAATTCATATTGTAGAGGAGTGAGCAATAAAATATTAGTAATGTGGTGCGATAACCCTCAAATAAAGCTGTCAGAAATGGCGGCTTTTTATTTATAAAAACGCTACTTTTTCGCTCTACTTTTCCATTAAACTTGAATTAAAAGTACGGAAAGGAGAAAATGTGGGACTATTTTCAGACATTTGGTCATCTGTAAAAGATAAATTAAGTACAACCGATTTAACTGGGTATGACGCATTATTTAATGCACAAGTCACGCTTGGTATTAAGAATGCTGCTTTAGAATCTTGTGTTTCTTACTTAGCAAGAACTGTTTCTAAAGGTAAATTTGTATTTAAAAACGAAAGCTCAATTACAGATTCTAAATTTGATTATGCTTTAAATATGAGACCAAATCCTAACCAAACAGCTAGTGAATTCAAAATTTCAATGATAAAAAAGCTGTTAAATGGTGAGTTATTAGTTATACAGGATGGTGATCAGTTCTATATTGCTGATAATTTTGTAACAAACTATTCGCTTGACGGGAACACATACACGGGAGTGACAGTTAACTTCTCCAATAGCAAAGTTTCTAATGCTCCTAATTCTGGACCATACGCTCAAAAATATTTTAATAGAACCTTTATTCAAGGAGTGGATTGTTTTCACTTAGATAATGACAATATTGGTATAAAAAAATATGTTGATAGTCTATGGGATGATTATGGGAAATTATTTGGAATCTTAATTGCTAATCAGCTCCGTGTAGGGCAAGTTAGAGCAAAAATTAGCATTCCAGTTAACAGCAAGCTTGAAGATAATGAGAGAAAAAAATTGCAGCAGCAGTATGCAACAACTTTATACGACAAAATGATGAATGATCCAGTGGTATTTATTCCTGCCGACGACAAATCAAAATCTTCGTATGATGAAATTTCTTCTAGCAAGTCTGCAACACTTCAAAATCAGATTACTGACTTTTGGTCTTTAAAAAAAGTATTCATTGGAGAAGTAGCAGGATTGTTGGGAATTCCTCCGGCACTAGTGCTTGGAGAAACTGCTAATAATTCTGAAAACTTGGATTTAGCAATTGAATCTGCAGTGATTCCATTAGGGAACAAATTATCAGAAGGATTTGCAAGTATTTTAATTAAAAAATCAGGATATTCAGTTGGTAATACCTTGCAAATGACTGGATTTAAAACAATTAACATCCTTGATAGGGCTGATGCAATTGATAAAGTTGGTTCAAGTGGTGTGGTTAAAGTAAATGAAGTCCGTGAGGCTTCTAATTTACCTCCAATTCCTGATGGAGATAGATTCATTATGACAAAAAATTATCAAAAGGAAGGAGTACCTATTGAAAACTCTTAATTTACACGGGCCTGTTATTGACTCAGATGATTCTTGGTTTTATGATCTTCTAGAAATAGAAAATATTAACGCTAAGTCAGTTGAAGAATTTTTAGATGAAGCGAACGGTGAAGATATCAAACTATCAATTGATTCAGGCGGGGGTTCGGTACGTACAGGAAGTTCAATCTATACTTTATTGATGAACTACCAAGGAAAAATTACTGCAGAGGTAACAGGGCTTTGCGCATCTATTGCTAGTGTCATTATGTTGGCCGCTGAACACATTGCAGTATCTCCGGCAGCGACTATTGTTATTCATAATGTTTGGTCAGTTAATCAAGGCGATTATCGCGATATGGCTAAACAATCTGATGTATTGAAAGAAATGAGTTCTAGCATTGCTAAAATGTACGCTAAAAGAATGGGATGTACATTGGAAGAAGCGCAAGCAGCAATGGATGAAGAAACTTATTATTCTGCAGATCAGGCAGTAGAGGCAGGAATTGCAGATGAAAAATCATTCGAAGTAGTAAAAACACCCCTTCAAATGATGGCATCAATGGACCAGGCTTTCTCCAGCGATAAAATTGCCAAGCTCAAAAACTTTATGAAGGCTCAAATTAAAAATGAAACTAATGATTCGCAAGAATTCAAGTTGGATTCAGAACAATATCAAGGAATAACAGATCGTTTAGATCAACTTATTTCTTTTGAAAGTGAAGAACCAAATGAAGAACCAGTAGCAAAAAAATCTAATAACTCGGCAGACAAGCCACTTAAAAATCAAAAATTTAAACCACTTTTCCTAGGAGGAATTAAATAATGGATTACACAAAATTACCTAATTACGAAGCAGCTGTAGGAAAATATACAGATGCAGTTGCTAAAGGAGCCGATGAAAAAGAACAACAAAAATTATTTGCACAGACTATGGAAGTTATGGGCACTGAAATTGTTGAAAAACTTGCTGATCAAACAAACGAAAAAATCAACTCTCTAATGTCATCTCGTTCTTCTGAAGTAATGTCAGCAGAAGAAACAAAATTCTTTAACGAAATTACTTCTGGTGTTGGAAATGTAGAAAAAACCTTGCCTCTTGAAATTATCAATCAAGTTTTTGACGAATTGACTTATGCCCATCCTTTACTTGATATTATCAATTTCCAAGATATGGGGCTTCGCACTAAAGCGATTACCTCTGATGGTATCTATAATGGTGGAACAGCAGTATGGGGTACATTTTCTGGTGATATCCAAGGTAAGTTGAACCAAAACTTCGGGGAACATGATTTTTCTCAAAATAAACTTACTGCATATACTGTTATCCCTAAAGATGCCCTTGATTATAGCTATGATTGGTTGAAAACCTTTATCATCTTACAATTGTCAGAATCTATTGCAGTTGCTCTTGAAGCAGCTTTGGTTAATGGTGATGGCAATAACAAACCCGTTGGTTTGATTAAAGATGCTACCGTTGTCAATGGGACTACTACATATGGAGATAAAAAAGTATCTGCCGACCTTTCGCCACTTGCTGCTTTAGAAAACTCTCAAGACGTTTCACGACAAGCTGCTAAAATTCTAGCACCTATTATGAAAAAAATGTCAGTTAGTGAAAAAGGAATTCCGCTAAATATTGCTGGACAAGCAAAAATTTTGGTTAATCCTCAAGATTATTACAATTTCACTGCGATGTTCTTATATTTGAATGCTAATGGAGTATGGGTTGATATCTTGCCTTTCAATATCTCTGTAGTCCAATCAATGGCCGTACCTGCTGGTAAAGGAATTGTATTTGTTGCAAATCGATATAATGCTTATCGTGGAAAGATGACAATGCAAGAATTTGACCAAACGTTTGCTCTTGAAGATCTTCAACTTTATACTACCAAATCATTCTATTGGGGCAAACCAAAAGATAATAATGCCTCAGCCCTTGTTACAATTGCGACCGTACCTGCTGGGTAAGGAGTAGTCAATGAAATTAAAAGTAAAAGCTGTCTTTGATGATTTAAAGGAAAATGTTAGACGTGAAGTTGATGAAGTTTTTGAGGCTTCCGTAGCAAGATTCAAGGAGCTTGAAAAAAAGCTCCCTGGTTTTGTTGAAAAAGTGGAGGAAAAAGAAGATAAATAATAGGAGTTAAATATGAGTAATGCAGAAACTTGGGCCGATGATAACCTTAATTCATTCAAACAAAGAATGAGAATCAGTACTAATGATTCTGACGAACTTGCTAACTTAACAGATATGCTCATAGCCTCTTATACCTCAATTCTTAGATTAGTTGGAGTTCCTGATGCAAGTGATCCAGAAGTTAAGGAGTTAATTTTTGAGCGCTCACGTTATACTTACAATGATGCTTTAGATGAATTTAAGGAGAATTATAAGCAAAATATCCGTGATGTATTTTTGGCCAATCAATCTTCTGTTGATGAGGTAATAACATGATTAAATCTCAGAAAATACTTAAATCATCTAATCGTACCAATAACGGAACAATGCGAACGCAAGTTACATTTCAAGGAGTAGGACTTGATACGTCATTTGACGGGAGAGGTGGTGATCCTATTGTTCTTTTTAAAACCTACGCAGATGTTTATTCCCCTAGTAATAAAGATTTAATGATATTGGGAAATCAAAACGTTAAGAATGGTGCGACGCTTAAAATTCGTGATCCGATGACTGGTTATCAACCTAAAAACGACGACAAAGTGATTATTGATGATCCGAGATATGCAAATAAAGTATGGAATATCATCGATATTCAGCCAGATTTTCATGATCGTACTTTCTTAAAAATAATACTTGGAGGTACAAATCTTAATGAGTAGTTCAATGACAATCAAAGGATTTGAAGAAATTGAAGCAAAATTGAGAGAAAAGTTTAGTGAAACTCGTGTGAAGAAGATAGAAAGTGATGCACTTAAAGCTGCAGCGGATGAAGCTGTAGTTGATTTAAAGAGTACCCTTTCTCAATTTGCAAATTCTGGTGATACAGTAGCTGGTGTTGTTCGAGGGAATGTTTCTAGAACATCAGGATTCCCCGTCATAAAGATAGGTAACAACGGTAAGCATTGGAGACTTGTTCATCTTGAAAATAATGGTTTTGTCAGAAATGGTAAATCATATCGTTATAAAAGTTTTGGTGCTTTACAAAGATTTTCAAATGCTCAAGGACAAAAATTTGTTAAGACAGCGCAAGATAATTTGAAGGAGTTGCTAAAATGAATGATATGCTAAGTGAACTTATGCAAGCTTTAGCTAATGACCCTGATATTCTAGCAATTCAAAGAACAGGTGGGCTTAAAAGTTATTCAAGATATGAAAATTTACCTGAAAGCTCAACAAGTATAACAATTACTCCAACTGGTCCACCAGAACAAACAGCTATGAGTAGCAATGATTCACTAGCTAAACATTTTGTCTATCAGGTCAGCATAGAGGCAATTGACCGATTAGCAGTAAAAAAATTACAGAATACAGTTGAAAATATTCTAAAAACAAAAGGATTCTTCCAGATGAATGGTGGACTAGATGAATATTTTAGCGATACAAAAAGATATGTTGATGCTCGGTTTTATGAAGGCAATAGCAATCTTTATGAAAATTATTGAAAATAAGGAGAATAAATAATGTCAGTACCTATTGGTTTTAAACGTTTAACAATTCGTATTAAAGACGGAAGCGATCCCGTTCTTAATACAAATAAATTTGTAATTGAAGGAAAAAAAGATAATGGTGGGATGGTTTCCGCTAAAGTCTCAGGATTAGCAGTTGATGCTGTAAAATCTTACTCTTCAAATAAAGTGTATGCTATTTCTGGAAAAGGGGTAGGTGATGGTAAGGTTGACTTTGACATCATGGACTTCCCTGAAAAAGTTAAAAACGCAGTACTTGGAATCGTAGCCTCTACTAATGGCGTATATAAAGCTACTGCAGACCGTACTTCTCCATACTGCTCGATTCTATTGGAAGATGTAACGCCTCAAGGTCATCCATATTTAATGGCATTTGTAGACGGAATGTTCTCTTCTGATGGTCTTGAGTTTAATACAGTACAAGGTAAACAAAGTGAACTTCCATCAGAAGCTATTAGCTTTGCTATTGGTTCTGATGACAACGGATTGTACTACTCTACCTTTGTAGGGACTGGAGCTTCTACTGATGCAGCTGGCATTGCAGAAATTGAAGCTGATGCTTTAATGGTAGCAGCACCTGCAGGAGGTGAGTAATAAATGACTAAGCTATCAATTACTCTTCGTGATAAAGACGGTGAGTTTACTGTTACTCAAGAACATGTTAGCGGTCAAAAGCTTCTTGATTATTGGGATATGGCAGTTGAAATTGAAAAAAACGTTGATAAGATGTCTATTTCAGACGTTTATAAAAAACGGATTAATTTCATCGCTGGTTTATTCGATAGTTCAAAGGTAACAGAAAAATCAATTTTGGCAAGTGTACCTGCTTGGGAATTGCAAAATTTCATTAAAGATGTTTTTGAAACGATTACTGGTTCAAAAGAAGTTACGGGTGACGAAAAAAAGGAACAATGACAGTCTCAGAAGCTCGTTCTGAATTTCTAGACTTTGTAAAAACGCTAGTATCGACTGGTTCATATACTTTAGCAGATATCCTTAGTAATGATTTTTCTACAGTTGTTTCTGTGGTTGGTGCAAAAATTATATCAAATGATGGTAGCGTCGATGAGCCTAAACAAAAAAAAGTGTTATCACTATGGGAGTTTGGGCAGTCATTAAAATAAAAATAGCTCTTATGAGCTGTTTTTTAGTTTTATTTTATACTATAAATCAAATTCATTTTTTTAAACGAACTATTATTAACAGTCTAAACTAATTAAAATTTCAATAATTTAATCCCTTCTAATTATCCTTTTATAATTCCTTAATCAGTGTCTGGATGTAATTAAATAATGGTTGATGCGCACGATCACCATGTTCTTTAATTAAATTAACAATTGCACTGCCAACAATTACACCATCAGCAATATTTCCAAAATGCTTCACTTGTGCTGGACTATTAATGCCGAATCCTACCGCTACTGGTGTATCAGTAACCGTTTTAATTGATTCAACAATTCCTTCAATATCTGTAACAATATTGCTTCGCATACCTGTAACTCCCATTGAAGAAACTAAATAAATAAAACCTTTTGCCTGGGCTGCTATTTCAAGTGTTCGCTCTTTTGATGTTGGAGCAATCATAGAGATTAAATCAACATCATATTTATAACAAATATCACTAACTTCCTTACTTTCTTCATACGGGCAATCAGGAATGATGATCCCATCAACTCCGGTTTCTTGACATTTTTTAAAAAATTCATCATATCCATAGTGGAAAACTGGATTTAAATAAGTCATCAAACAAAGCGGAATATTCGAATGTTTACGAACCTCAGCTACAATTTCAAAAACCTGATCGGTTGTCATTCCTTTCGATAATGCTCGTATATTAGCTTCCTGAATCACCGGTCCTTCAGCAATTGGATCACTAAAAGGAATTCCAATTTCAATCAATGATGCTCCTGCTTTTTCCATTTCTAAGATATATTCAACTGTCATTTTTTGATAAGGATCTCCAGCAGTTAAAAATCCAATAAAAGCTTTTTTATTATTAAAGGCTTCACTAATTCTACTCATGAATATCCACCCCCTGATATCTAGCAATTGCAGCTACATCTTTATCACCACGGCCGGATAAACAAATAATAACAATATCTTCTTTATCCATTGATGGTACAATTTTACGAGCATGTGCTACAGCATGAGCACTCTCAATTGCACAAATAATCCCCTCTGTACGAGCTAAGTATTCAAAAGCAGCCACTGCTTCATCATCACTAACTGGTACATACTGAGCTCGACCAATATCATGTAGATTAGCATGTTCAGGTCCTATTCCAGGATAATCTAGACCTGCTGAAATTGAATAAACAGGAGCGATTTGTCCATATTCATCTTGACAAAAATATGATTTCATTCCATGGAAAACCCCTAATGATCCAGTATTGATCGTAGCTGCAGTTAAAGCAGTATCAACTCCTTTACCAGCAGCCTCACAGCCAATCAACTGAACTTCCTGATCATTAATAAAATTATAGAACATCCCCATTGCATTACTTCCACCACCAACACAAGCCATAACAGCTGTTGGTAACTTTCCTTCATCTTCTAAGATTTGTTCACGTGCTTCCTTAGAAATAATACTTTGAAAATCCCGAACAATCATCGGAAATGGATGTGGTCCCATTACTGAGCCTAATACATATAAAGTATCATCAACGCGTTTTGTCCACTCACGCATTGTTTCATTAACAGCATCTTTTAATGTCATTGTTCCACTTGTTACACTATGAACTGTTGCACCCAACAACTCCATTCGATACACATTTAGAGCCTGACGATCAGTATCTTCTTTGCCCATAAAAATTTCGCACTCTAAACCTAGTAAAGCGGCAGCCGTAGCTGTTGCAACTCCATGCTGACCAGCCCCAGTTTCAGCAATAACACGAGTTTTCCCCATCTTTTTTGCCATCAAAACTTGACCTAAAACATTATTGATTTTATGAGATCCCGTATGATTTAAATCTTCACGTTTTAAATATACTTTCGCACCACCTAAATCTTCTGTCATTTTTTTAGCATAATATAACAACGATGGGCGCCCTGCGTATTCTTTCAATAATTTTTCTAACTCTCGATTAAACTCAGGATCATTTTTATAAAATTCATATGCTTTTTCAACATTATGGATTTCATTCATTAATGTTTCTGGAATATATTGACCCCCATGTATTCCATATCTACCTGTTTCCATTTTTTGTTCTCCTTACTATTTCTATAATTTTATTACGATCTTTGATTCCGTTAGTTTCTACCCCACTACTAACATCTATTCCATAATCAGCTTTACTCATTGCCTCATCTAAATTATCTAAATCAATTCCTCCCGCTAGAAAAAATGGTTTATCTAAATCTTTGATTAGTGACCAGTCAAATGACTTACCGCTACCGCTTATTTTACTATCCAGTAAATAATAATCGCATTCATAATCCAGGTTATTAAGATCATCCTTTTCAATCACCTTGATGGCTTTAATAATCGGCATCTGCACTGACTGTTTTAACTGCTTAATATAAGCATTATCCTCATGACCGTGAAGTTGAATAAGATCAATGATCCCCATTTTAACAATAGCAGTAATTTCACTAATTTGTTCGTCAACAAATACCCCAACAGCCTTTATATTTGTATCAAGTTTATTTTTTAATTTTTCTGCTTGATGAATATCTACTTGCCTTTTACTTTTAGCAAAGACAAATCCAACATAATCAGGTTTTGCCTCATTTACATAATCTATATCTTCTACTTGAAATAAGCCACAAATTTTAATTTGCATTATCCGGTTTACGTAATCCTTGTAAGATCTCAAAAGTCTTACGTTTATCATGAGATCGCATTAAAGTTTCTCCAACTAATACAGCATCAACATTATTTTCTTCTAACGTTTTTATATCATCATATGTCTTAATCCCACTTTCAGAAACAAAAATAATATTTTCTGGTACCATCGAACGTAATTCAATACTGTTATTTAGATCAACTTCAAAATTTCTCAAATCACGGTTATTAACACCAATGATCTTAGCACCAACACGCAATGCCTTCTTTACCTGCATTGAACTATGGGCTTCAACCAAAGCACTCATCCCTAAACGCTCTGCTAAATTCAAACAGCGCATTAGCGTTATTTCATCAAGAATACTGCAAATTAGTAATACGGCATCTGCACCTAATAGTTTAGCTTCATAAATCATATATTCATCTACAACAAAATCTTTTCTAAGTACTGGTATTTTGACTATTTTAGCAATTTCAGCTAAAAAGTCATCATCACCTTTAAAAAAGTCGGGCTCTGTAACTACTGAAATTGCAGCTGCACCAATATCTTCATATTCCTTTGCAATACTTTTATAATCAAAATTTGGAGCAATCACTCCTTTTGACGGTGAAGCCCGTTTAATCTCCATAATATAAGAAATTCCAGCTCTTCTTAAAGCTCGTTCAAAAGGATAATCTTTATTAATTGGCTTATCAAAAGCCAATTTAGCTAATTTTTCAATGGAATTACGTTTTTTGTTTTCTGCTACTCTTTCCAAAGTTCTTTCTACAATATCATCAATAATCATTTTAAAACTCCTTCTACATGTTAGTTTTGTTAATGAACTCCTCTAGTTTAGCTAATGCTTTACCATCATCAATCAATCTAGCAGCTAATTCGATTCCTTCCTGCATTGTTTTTGTACGACCGGCAATATAAATAGCAGCTCCCGCATTCAACAACACAGCATCACGTTTAGGTCCTTTGACACCACTTAAAATATCCCTTGTAATTTTAGCATTATCTTTAGGGGTACCACCTACTAATTCTTCTTTGCAGCAGCGTGTTAATCCAAACTGTTCTGGAGTTATTGTATAACGAGTATAAGTACCATCTTTAACTTCGCATACACTTGTTGGGGCTGATAATGATATTTCATCTAAACTATCTTGTCCATATACTACCATGGCACGTTTAACTCCTAAATTAGTTAACACTTCTGCCAATGGTTCGACTAATGCCTCTTCATATACACCCATTACCTGCATATTAGCACCTGCCGGATTAGTCAAAGGCCCTAAAATATTAAACACTGTCCTAATTCCTAATTCCCGTCTTACTGGAGCCACATATTTCATTGCAATATGATAATTTTGAGCAAACAAGAAGCAAATATTAATGTCATTTAATATTGTAGCACTTTTTTCAGGAGTTACATCAATTTTTACTCCCAAAGCTTCTAAAACATCAGCAGCACCACATTTAGAGCTAGCTGCCCGGTTCCCATGTTTAGCCACTTTTACACCACTTGCTGCAATAACAAGAGAAGATGTCGTAGAAATATTAAATGAGTTTGAACCATCTCCACCAGTACCAACAATCTCCAAAACATCTTTATCATTTAGTAGTTTGATACAGTGTTCTCGCATTCCTGCCGCACTACCAGTGATCTCGTCAATTGTCTCTCCTTTTAAACTTAAGGCTGTCAAATAACTGCTCATTTGAACATCACTGGCTTCACCATTCATAATTTCATTCATACAGCTACGTGCCTCACCGGCAGTTAGATCAACCTTCTTCGATAATTTTAAAATCGCTTCTTTAATCATTTTCTTTTACCCCCAAAAAGTTTTCTATCATTTTTTTACCATCATCAGTTAAAATTGATTCAGGATGAAATTGTAACCCATATACTGGATAATCAATATGCTTAACTGCCATTACTTCACCATCTTCACTCAGTGCAATGGCTTTCAAGACCTTAGCTAAAGTTTCCCGTTTAACCGCCAACGAATGATAACGTGCGACTTTAGTTTGCTGTTTCAACCCTTGAAAAATTAAATCATCAGTCATTTTGATAATCGAACTTTTGCCATGCATCAATTCTTTAGCATAAGTAATTGTACTACCAAAGGCTTCACAAATTGCTTGATGCCCTAAACATACGCCTAAGATAGGTTTTTTATTATAAAAATATTTAATTATTTCCTCAATATTTCCCGCCTCACTAGGTTTTCCAGGTCCTGGCGATATTACGATCGTATTAGGATCTATTTTTTCAATTTCATCAACAGTCATCTCATCATTACGAATTACTTTAATATTTGGATCAATTGAACCAATCAACTGATAAAGGTTATAAGCAAAACTATCATAATTATCAACTAGTAAAATCATCAGTCAATTCCTCCATTTGCTGTATTTAGGGCGCTAATTACAGCTTGTGCCTTATTCAAACATTCTTGATATTCAATTTCTGGAATACTATCATAAACAATCCCCGCACCACTACGGACATATACTTTTTCATTCTTTTTATACACTAAGCGAATTGCAATACAAGTATCAAGATTACCAGTAAAGTCTATATAACCAATAGCCCCACCATAAATTCCGCGACGATTATTTTCTAGTTCGTTAATAATTTGACAAGCCCTTATTTTAGGGGCACCTGATAAAGTTCCTGCCGGTAATAATGCATCGATTGCATCAATCGCATCTTTATTTTCAAGAATCACCCCTGAGACAGTTGAACCAATGTGCATAACATGTGAAAATCTTAATATTTCCTGATACTTTTCAACTTTAACCGTGCCAAATTTAGAAATTCTACCAATATCATTTCTCCCCAAGTCAACCAGCATATTATGCTCTGCTAATTCCTTTTGATCAGATAATAAAGATACTTCAAAATTTACATCTTCATTTTCATTCATTCCTCGGGGTCGTGTTCCTGCTAAAGGATAAGTATAAAGATTTTTATCTTCTAACTTAACCAAAGTCTCTGGTGAAGCCCCTGCAAATTCTTGATCATCGCTAAAAAAATAAAACATATATGGAGAGGGATTGGTCGTTCGTAAAACACGATAAGTATCAAAAAGACTCCCTGTTACTTCAGCCTCTAAACAATTTGATAAAACTACTTGAAATATATCTCCTTCTTTAATATACTTTTTAGCACGTTCTACCATGTTACAATATTCATTTTGTTCAAATAATGCTTTGAAATCACTTTTTAGCCTTAATGGCTCAATTTTAGCTTTAACACCACTAATAATTAAAGCTTGCATTTTTTCTAATTTTACCAATGCCTCATGATAACTTTTTTCCAAATCATCAACTGCAACATTAGCTATCAAAACAATTTTTTGCTTATAATTGTCAAAACAAATAACTTGGTCAAATAACATCAAATCGACATCATTAAACCCCTCTTTATCATCACTTTTCAAATTTAAAACCGGCTCACTATATTTAAAATAATCATATGCAAAATATCCTACCAGTCCGCCAGTAAATGTTGGCAACCCTGCTATCTTAGGACTTTGATATTGTTTCAAAAGCTTTTTTAAATAATCTTTAGGGTGAGTTACCATGAACTCCTTTCCATCGACATTCATTAAATTATTTAAACATGTAATTTCACTTTTAGGATCATATCCCATAAAGGTATAACGGCTCCAGCGTTTTGTATCATCAACACTTTCAAGCATATAACAATGCTTACTATGTTTTTTTAAAATTCGCATCACTTCAATTGGGGTGATACTATCACCATACATTTCCTTGCAGACAGGAACTAAGTTGTAGTCTCCTGTTTTAATAATTTCCTTAATCTGTTCTAATGTTGGATAATACATCGCTAATTTCCTCCTTTGTAAATAAAAAACCGTCCCGACAGAAAATAATTTTCTGTCAAGGACGGATATATATTCCGCGGTGCCACCTTGGTTCACGATACAATCGTGCTCTTAGTAGATGCTATCACATCTATGACTACTGACGTAAGTCTAACGTCAAAGAATACTCGGCTAACGCTTTTCACTTTGCCCTCAGTGGTCCATTTAATAGGCTGCGTTCTACTTGATTCCACCATCCAAGCTCTCTATAAGTGCACGATCTATTTTTATCTCCACTTCATCGGTTTTCTTGGCTATATGATATACCGATATTTTTCTACTGTCAATAAAATATCATGATTTTATCGAATGTTTTTATTATATTACATTTTTTTATT
>SKET01001138.1_pt1 | contig 19001 bp, 15 predicted proteins | sample 4841461 | NCBI WGS metagenome assembly SKET01 (sample SAMN11008802, study PRJNA524170) | human gut metagenome | biome: Human fecal sample; material: Feces; isolation source: fecal sample from pouch patient p5 | host: Homo sapiens | place: Israel: Tel-Aviv | collected 2014-02-13
AAAGCGCGAGCTGTTAAAGGAGTTCACAATCAAAATAATGATTGGGATATACAGGTACGCGTAGATAGCGGTCATAAAACCGCCGCGAAGCAGTCGACCGATCATTCGAGTTCCACCTTCTTATTCAGCAAACGAGAAGCGCGCCAGTAAACCAGCAACATCAGGCCCATTACGATAGTCAGCGTAATGCTGGTGGCTGCACCAAACGGCCAGTCACGAATATTGAGGAACTGTACTTTGATGACGTTACCGATCAGCAGGTTTTTCGCACCGCCCATCAGGTCGGACACATAGAACAGGCCCATCGCTGGCAGCATCACCAGCAGACATCCGGCAATAATCCCCGGCATCGTCAGTGGGATAATGATGCGGATAAAGGTCTGCAACTTGCTGGCACCGAGATCGCGCGCCGCCTCAAGCAAAGGCTTATCCAGTTTTTCGATACTGGAGTACAGCGGCATCACCATAAACGGCAGCAGAATGTAAACCAGACCGATAATCACCGCACTGGGCGTGAACATGATACGGATTGGTGTGTCGATAACGCCCAGCCAGAGCAAAAACTCGTTGAGATAGCCTTTGGTGCTGAGGAAAATTTTCAGCCCGTAGATACGAATCAATGAGTTGGTCCAGAAGGGAACAATCAGCAGAAACAGCAGCAGCGGACGCACCTTGTGTGGCAGCTTCGCCAGAAACCAGGCAAACGGGTAGCCCAGCACCAGGCAGGCGAGGGTGGCGATCAGCGCCATATTCAGCGAGTGCAATAGCACTTCAAAATAGAGCGGATCGAGCAGACGCGTGTAGTTATCCAGCGTAAAGACCATTTTGACGAAACTGGCGTCGTCGCGGGTCAAAAAGCTGGTGCCAATGATCATCAGGTTGGGCAGAAAGACAAACAACACAAGCCAACCGACAATAGTGACAATCACTACATTCTGGAACTTACTTGTGTTCTTCATCAGCCAGTACGACCTCCCAGCTTTCTACCCAATTAATGGCCATTTTTTGGTCGAGAGAGTGGTCAAAGTCAGGGTCGTCTTCATTGAAGAATTCGCTGACCATCACCATCTTGCCATTTTCCAGTTCAACAACCGACTCCAGCGTCATGCCTTTGTAGTTACGCTCACGAACGTAACCAATCAGCCCTTCAGCGTGGTTGTCGTCGTTAATCTCTTCAACACGTAAGTCTTCCGGGCGCAGCAGAACATGCAGTTTTTGCCCCGGTTCAACGGCGAAGTTAACGTAGATATTACATTCGCGGCCTTCAACGTTGGCGCGTACGCGCTGCTCGTCGAGACGTTCGATGACAGTGGCGTTAAACATATTGATTTCGCCAATAAACCCAGCAACAAACAGGTTTTTCGGCTCTTCGTAGATTTCACGCGGCGTGCCGTCTTGCTCAATGCGACCATCGCGCATCACCACAATCCTGTCCGACATGGTGAGTGCTTCTTCCTGGTCGTGAGTCACGAAGACGAATGTAATGCCAAGCTTACGCTGTAACGCTTTCAGCTCGTTCTGCATTTGCTTGCGCAGTTTGTAATCCAGCGCTGAGAGCGACTCATCCAGCAACAACAGACGAGGCTTGTTAACCACCGCGCGGGCAATGGCGACGCGTTGCTGTTGACCACCAGAGAGCTGATGCGGTTTGCGTTGAGCGAAGGTTTCCAGCTGCACCATCCGCAGGGCTTCCATCACGCGGGGCGTAATTTCAGCAGCGGGGGTTTTTTGCATGCGTAACCCAAAGGCCACATTTTCGAACACGGTCATGTGGGGGAAAAGTGCGTAGCTTTGGAAAACAGTGTTCACATAGCGGTTTTCCGCCGGAACGTGGGTGATGTCCTCGTTATCCAGCATGATGCGTCCGGAATCAACAGTTTCCAGACCTGCAATCAGGCGAAGAACGGTTGTTTTACCGCAGCCAGAAGGGCCAAGCAGCGTGAGGAACTCGCCATTGTTGATAGTCAGATCCAGCTGGGGAATGACCTCTTTACCATCAAAGCATTTGCGAATTCCCGCCAATTGCACCAGCGGTGAAAGCGAACTCGGTTGTTTATTCAATTTTTTACTCTGTCCCATGTAAACGCAACGGATGGCTTACCGATGCGGGGTTTGTGGTTAACCACCTTGGTGACTCTTAATGAGGGCGGTAATTCTACGGCAAACCGCTTGAATCGCCAATCTTTGTTGTGAATTACTGGCTTAGCTTTATATTCATTAAGGTAATGCTGATAAATATTCCCGCTTGCAGGGGTAAAAGTGACCTGACGCAATATTTGTCTTTTCTTGCTTCTTAATAATGTTGTCACAAAAAGTGAGGGTGACTACATGGATAAACTACTTGAGCGATTTTTGAACTACGTGTCTCTGGATACCCAATCAAAGGCAGGGGTGAGACAGGTTCCCAGCACGGAAGGCCAATGGAAGTTATTGCATCTGCTGAAAGAGCAGCTCGAAGAGATGGGGCTTATCAATGTGACCTTAAGTGAGAAGGGCACTTTGATGGCGACGTTACCGGCTAACGTCCCTGGCGATATCCCGGCGATTGGCTTTATTTCTCATGTGGATACCTCACCGGATTGCAGCGGCAAAAATGTGAATCCGCAAATTGTTGAAAACTATCGCGGTGGCGATATTGCGCTGGGTATCGGCGATGAAGTTTTATCACCGGTTATGTTCCCGGTGCTGCATCAGCTACTGGGTCAGACGCTGATTACCACCGATGGTAAAACCTTGTTAGGTGCCGATGACAAAGCAGGTATTGCAGAAATCATGACCGCGCTGGCGGTATTACAACAAAAAAACATTCCGCATGGTGATATTCGCGTCGCCTTTACCCCGGATGAAGAAGTGGGCAAAGGGGCGAAACATTTTGATGTTGACGCCTTCGATGCCCGCTGGGCTTACACCGTTGATGGTGGTGGCGTAGGCGAACTGGAGTTTGAAAACTTCAACGCCGCGTCGGTCAATATCAAAATTGTCGGTAACAATGTTCACCCGGGCACGGCGAAAGGAGTAATGGTAAATGCGCTGTCGCTGGCGGCACGTATTCATGCGGAAGTTCCGGCGGATGAAAGCCCGGAAATGACAGAAGGCTATGAAGGTTTCTATCACCTGGCGAGCATGAAAGGCACCGTTGAACGGGCCGATATGCACTACATCATCCGTGATTTCGACCGTAAACAGTTTGAAGCGCGTAAACGTAAAATGATGGAGATCGCCAAAAAAGTGGGCAAAGGGTTACATCCTGATTGCTACATTGAATTGGTGATTGAAGACAGTTACTACAATATGCGCGAGAAAGTGGTTGAGCATCCGCATATTCTCGATATCGCTCAGCAGGCGATGCGTGACTGCGATATTGAACCGGAACTGAAACCGATCCGCGGCGGTACCGACGGCGCGCAGTTGTCGTTTATGGGATTACCGTGCCCGAACCTGTTCACTGGCGGTTACAACTATCATGGTAAGCATGAGTTTGTGACTCTGGAAGGTATGGAAAAAGCGGTGCAGGTGATCGTCCGTATTGCCGAGTTAACGGCGCAACGGAAGTAAGCGAAAAGGGATGCGGCATGTGATGCCGCATCCGGCTTAAATCCAAACTTACCCTTCGAAGAACCAATACCCGCTATTGACCAGCGCCGCGAGCATCGCGAGGAATGACGGATCTTCCAGCGCATCGCCAAAATTCTCCGCAGTCAGCGCAATGTTGCTGGCGAGTGCATCCAGTGCCGGACGGTGCGGGGAATCGATCTTCTCACCATTGGTATACACGTCGTCGCCAATGCGCAATACGCGCAGACCACCCAGACGCACCAGCACTTCACCTTGTTTCAGCGCATCGTAGATTTCATCCGGCTGATAAGGCGGCTCTGGCGGCGCGATATCCAGTTCATGGCGTGACTGGGATATAAACTCGCCAAACCATTGCTTAAAGTGTTCCGGCTGGTTGATCAATTCGAGCATCATCTCACGCAGTTTATCCATCTCTTGCGGCAGAACGTCCGCAGGATGAGCGCGAGGTGGAACATCAGGATCGCTGTAGTAGTTGCCGCCCAGTTCACGTTGCAGCACATAATCGGCAAATCCGCTAATCAGTTCCCGCGTATTTGGCGCGCGAAAACCCACGGAATAGTTCATCGCATTTTCCAGCGCGTAGCCTTCATGCGGGAATCCTGGCGGAATATAAAGAATATCGCCAGGCTCCAGTTCTTCATCAATGATGGCTTCGAACGGATCGACCTGTAACAGATCCGGGTGCGGGCAGTGCTGTTTCATTTGCAGCTTTTCGCCCACTCGCCAGCGACGACGTCCGGTACCCTGAATGATAAACACGTCGTACTGATCGAGATGCGGGCCGACGCCGCCGCCAGGTACAGAAAAAGAGATCATCAGATCATCAATACGCCAGTCCGGTAGTTCACGGAACGGTCGCATCAGCGCGGCGGTCGGCTCATGCCAGTGATTCACTGCTTGCACTAACAATGACCAGTTAGTTTCACCGAGATGATCGTAGCTTTCGAACGGACCGTGGCTGACCTGCCATTTGCCATCCTGGTGACTGACCAGTCGACTGTCGACTTCGCTTTCCATCGCCAGACCCGCCAACTCGTCTGGAGAGATCGGGTCAATAAAATTATTAAAGCCGCGTTTTAACACCACCGGGCGTTTCTGCCAGTGACGTTCAAGAAAATCGGGCCAGTTAAGAGTGAGTTGGTATTCCATGTTAAGCATCCACAGGCTGGTATCTGCAACCGATTATAACGGATGCTTAACGTAATGCGTGAAGTATGGACATATTTATTCATCTTTCGGCGTAGAATGCTGGCGACCAAAAATCACCTCCATCCGCGCACCGCCAAGCATGCTCTCTCCGGCGACGATTTTACCCTCATATTGCTCGGTGATTTCGCGGGCTACCGCCAGCCCTACACCTTGCCCAGGGCGTAAAGTATCAACCCGTTGACCACGGTCGAAAATGACCTCTCGCTTGCTTAATGGAATACCGGGGCCATCATCCTCGACCACAATATAGAGATGCTCGTCGGTTTGCCTTGCAGAAATTTCGACAAACTCGAGGCAATATTTACAGGCATTATCCAGCACGTTGCCCATCACCTCGACAAAATCGTTCTGCTCACCGACAAAGCTGATCTCTGGCGAAATATCGAGAGAGATATTGACCCCTTTGCGTTGATACACTTTGTTCAGCGCCGAGGTGAGATTGTCCAGCAGTGGGGCGACCGGATGCAGCTCGCGGCTGAGCAATGTCCCGCCGCGCATACTGGCACGATGCAGGTAGTAGCCAATTTGCTGTGAAATGCGGCTGATTTGCTCCAGCATTACCGGTTCAGCATCACTGACGCTCATCTTCTCACTACGCAGAGAACGCAGCGTACTTTGCAGCACCGCCAGTGGCGTTTTCAGACTATGGGTCAGGTCGGTGAGCGTTGTACGATATTTGTCGTAACGTTCGCGTTCACTTTTTAACAATCGGTTCAGGTTTCGTACCAGACTGGTCAGTTCTCGCGTTGTGGCTGGATTGAGCAATTCGCGGTTATGTTCTTCCAGTTCGCGGACTTCTTTTGCCAGGGCTTCGATGGGGCGTAAACTCCACCAGGCGGCGACCCACAGCAGCGGGATCACTAACAGCAGATTGGCTGAGAGCACATAGATAAACCAGCTCCAGACCATATAGGAACTTTTTAGCTCCACCGGAATGGTATCCACCACCACAATGGTTAACTTTGGCATCCGCGATGTTGCCGGGTAGACGTTTACCGCCACCGAGTGGGTCATCTCCGCGTCGTCATCATCTTCCCGCACTTCCTGCAACTGTTGCTGTATCGTATGATCTCCACTCAGCAAGAGGCTGGTATCGTTAACATCCGCTTCAATTTCATGAAAACCATTCGATTTCAGCCAGTCAGGCTGGATCATCTTCATCAGCCAGGGCACGTCACGTTGCGCCCATAAAAGCTGCCCGTTCTCATCATAAATTAGCGTCATGGTGGGGCTTTGCTTGTCGATATTTTCGGGTAACTCGACATGCAACTTATTGTTTTCCCACTTCGCAAGGGTATAGAACAGATTGCTCTCGCCACGTAACAGCCGAAACGTAGTTTTATCGAAACTGACGCTATAACCGATCAGCGCGACCATTCCGTAGGCAAGCGAAAGCACCAGTACTACCGCAGCCGTTGCCAACAGAAAACGTACCCGCAGTGAGAGCGGGAAAAAAAGACGCAGTAATTTTTTCATCAGCGCAATTCGAACAAATAGCCCTGGCCGCGAACGGTAGTAATCACTTCTTGCGGATATTGTGCCTGAATTTTTTTGCGCAGACGTCCCATCAGTACATCAATGGTATGGCTTTCCCGCAGCTCCGCATCCGGATAGAGTTGGAGCATTAACGAATCTTTGCTCACCACTTTGCCATTATTGCGTATCAACGTTTCCATAATGGTGTATTCGAACGCGGTCAGTTTGATCACTTCGTCATTAATAGATAATTCACGGCGAGAGAGATCAACCTGAAACGGGGGTAGCGAAATGACCTGTGAAGCCAGGCCGCTATTACGCCGCATTAATGCCTGCATTCGCGCCATCACCTCTTCAATATGAAATGGTTTAGTCACGTAATCATCAGCGCCAGCACTTAATACTTCGACTTTGTCCTGCCAGCTTTCACGGGCGGTTAATACCAGAATCGGCAGTGAAACATCATTGCTACGCCAGCGGCGAATCAGTGACAGACCGTCCTCGTCAGGCAATCCGAGATCGACAATCGCAATATCCGGTAAATGTTCATTGAGATAATAATCGGCTTCTTTGGCATCTTCTGCGTCATCGACCTGATGACCAGCATCCTGAATCTGAACTTTAAGGTGGTGACGTAACAACGCATTGTCTTCAACAACCAGTACGCGCATTTTTATTTCTCCCTGTCTTAATTATTAAAATAGTGTAACGCGATTATGTGTTTATGGGGGTAAACATTAAATAAACCAGCGGGGAGGGGAGGTAAAGTGAAAAAAGAAAAAGTGGATAATTTTAATAAACAGGCCGGACAGCATCGCCATCCGGCACTGATACGAGTTTATTTCAGCTCATCAACCATGGTGATAGCTCGACCAATATAGTTAGCCGGCGTCATCGCTTTCAGGCGGGCTTTCTCTTCTTCTGGCAACGCCAGACCATCGATAAACTGCTTCATGCCTTCGGCGTCAACGCGCTTACCGCGAGTCAGCTCTTTCAGCTTCTCGTACGGTTTTTCGATGCCATAGCGACGCATAACTGTCTGGATTGGCTCAGCCAGCACTTCCCAGTTGTGATCCAGCTCATCCAGCAGATGGTCACGGTTTACTTCCAGTTTGCTCACGCCTTTCAGGGTGGATTGATACGCAATCAGCGCATAACCGATACCCACGCCGAGGTTACGCAGCACGGTGGAGTCGGTCAGGTCACGCTGCCAGCGGGAAACCGGCAGTTTGCTTGCCAGATGCTGCAATACCGCGTTGGAAAGGCCCAGATTCCCTTCGGAGTTTTCGAAGTCAATCGGGTTAACTTTATGCGGCATGGTGGAAGAACCAATCTCACCAGCAATGGTTTTCTGTTTGAAGTGGTTAAGGGCGATATAACCCCAGACGTCACGGTCAAAGTCGATCAGAATGGTGTTGAAGCGCGCAACGCAATCAAACAATTCGGCAATGTAGTCGTGCGGTTCGATCTGGGTGGTGTACGGGTTCCACTGAATACCCAGCGAGGTGACGAACTCTTCGCTGAACTGATGCCAGTCAACTTCCGGGTAAGCGGCGATATGGGCGTTATAGTTACCGACCGCGCCGTTGATTTTGCCGAGGATCTCCACCTGATTAAGCTGGCGGTACTGGCGCTCCATACGGTAGGCGACGTTTGCCATCTCTTTACCGATGGTTGACGGCGTGGCTGGCTGACCGTGGGTACGAGACAGCAGCGGGATATCGCGGTACTGAACGGCGAGATCTTTAATGCCATCAATCAGTTGACGCCAGTACGGCAGGATCACTTCATCACGCGCGGTTTTCAGCATTAATGCGTGGGAGAGGTTATTGATATCTTCCGAAGTACAGGCAAAGTGGATGAATTCAGAAACCGCGTGCAGTTCCGGGATCTCCGCCACTTTTTCTTTCAGGAAATACTCAACCGCTTTAACGTCGTGGTTAGTGGTACGCTCGATGGTTTTGATGCGTGCGGCATCTTCTTCGCTGAAATTGGCGACAACTGCATCAAGGTAACCGATTGCGTCGGCAGCAAAAGCAGGAACTTCCTTGATCGCTGCGTGCGCGGCCAGTTTTTGCAGCCAACGTACTTCAACTTGTACACGGAATTTCAGCAAACCATATTCGCTGAAAATCCCGCGCAGCGCGCTGACTTTATCGCCGTAGCGTCCATCGACAGGGGAAACGGCGGTCAGTGAGGATAATTCCATAGATCACAACTCCGGGGTTAAATGAGCAAGAATTTGTTTTGCCTGAGTGGTCAGGCGATTACGAGAAAACATCAGTTGCAGACGTCCGCCGCCAACCTGGTGCCAGAGCACGGCGGCGCGAATGCCTGCCAGCAGGGTTGCGCGAACTTTCGCCTGCACTTGTGGGCTTTGCAGTACAGCAGGGGAACCGGTTACCTGAATGCGCGGGCCAAGCGGGCTAATCACATCAACATAGATAGCAGCCATCGCGCTCATCAGCGTTTCGGACTGTAAATCGAAGTGTTCGAGCTGGCGTTGCAGGCCGTTGATCCGGTTGCCCAGAGTGTCGAGCGCACCTTTCGCTGAGGAGAGTTTGCGCTCAAGCACCATCAGGCTGAGTGTGTAGCGGGTTAACTCAGCGTTTAAGCCCTGGCGACTGCTGGCATTGAGCACGCCGAGCAAGGTTTCCAGCCCGACGCGCAGGTTGGCTTCGCTACCGCCAAAAACCGCCAGCGTCGAGCTGGGGTTCATATCAATAATACTGTTGAGTGAGACGTGTAGCGCATCGGCATCACAATGCCCCTGGTGAGCGAGTTGTTGCACCAGGCGTGCCGACTGACAAATACCGGCCAGGGCGAGGGTGATGTCATAGTAATTCTTTGCCACGTTCACTGCTTCCTTGTTTTAAGTAAAGATAATAATCAGACCGGCAGCGGCAGACGCTGCTCAATAATACCGCCACCGAGGCACACTTCACCGTTATAGAAAACGGCAGACTGGCCCGGCGTCACGGCGGCAACCGGTTCATCGAAAATCACTTCAATGCGATCATCGTCCAGCGCCTTGACGGTGCACGGGATATCGGTCTGGCGATAGCGGGTTTTTACTGTGCAACGCATAGTACCGGTGAATGGCTCGCGATCGACCCAGTGCAACTGCTGGGCAATCAACCCGACAGACATCAGCCGCGGGTGTTCATGGCCCTGAGCGACAACCAGAATGTTGTTTTCGACGTCTTTGTCCACCACATACCACGGTTCTTCGGTACCTTCTTTGGTGCCACCGATACCCAGACCTTTACGCTGACCGAGAGTGTGATACATCAGCCCCTGGTGCTCACCAATTTCATCGCCATCGACGGTAATGATTTTGCCCGGTTGCGCCGGGAGATAACGGCCCAGGAACTCGCGGAATTTACGCTCGCCAATGAAGCAAATGCCGGTAGAGTCTTTTTTCTTCGCGGTGACCAGACCGAGATCTTCAGCAATCTTACGCACCTGCGGTTTTTCCAGTTCGCCGACCGGGAACAGGCTTTGCGCAATCTGCTCATGGCTGAGCGTATAAAGGAAGTAGCTCTGGTCTTTATTGCTGTCCAGACCACGCAGCAGGCGGCTCTTGCCATCGACATCTGCCCGACGTACGTAATGACCGGTAGCGATATAATCGGCACCTAAATCTTCAGCGGCAAATTCGAGGAAGGCTTTAAATTTGATCTCTTTGTTGCACAGAATATCCGGATTCGGCGTGCGACCGGCTTTATATTCGGCAAGGAACAGTTCGAAGACGTTGTCCCAGTACTCGGCAGCAAAGTTAACGGTGTGCAGTTCAATGCCGAGCTTGTCGCAGACAGCCTGGGCATCAGCCAGATCCGCTGCCGCTGTGCAATATTCCTCACCGTCGTCTTCTTCCCAGTTCTTCATAAACAGGCCTTCAACCTGATATCCCTGTTGTTGCAACAGCCAGGCAGAAACGGAGGAATCGACACCGCCGGACATGCCGACGATTACTTTTTTTGCGGTTTCAGACATTGGATCACTCACGACATTGAACTTCAAGGCGGCGTATTCTATCACGCAGCCTTTTAGATGACACCCTTTGTAAAAGGCCAGTTAAAATCGCCAATCATCTCCAGCGGATAACGTTGCCCGCTTTGATAACAACGAATACTTTCCGCCACCAGCGGCGAACGAAGATTTGACGCCTGTAAAATTTCTTCGGCGCTGACCCAACGGCAGCAGTCGATATCGCTGTCATGAGGCTGGGTCGGGCATATTTGCTCAAGCTCAATGGCAAAGAGGAAACGCAAAAACGGCGTTTTATCTGGCGCAATCCACTGATGCATACGAATAAAGTGTTGCGGCTGCGCGCTGATGCCGGTTTCTTCCCACAGTTCACGGGCGGCGGCTTCCACTAAGGTTTCATCGGCTTCCAGATGCCCGGCAGGTTGGTTCCATAACGCTTTACCATTAATCGTCTCTTCAACGACTAAAAATTTGCCTTCTGCGTGCACCACGCAAGCAACGGTAACGTGCGGTTTAAACATTTTGCATCCTTAATCTGTCACTTCTCGCCATTCGCCATTGGCAAGATTATCCAAAGAGTAATCACCCATCGCATAGCGAATCAGTCGCAGCGTGGGGAAACCAACATGGGCGGTCATGCGGCGCACCTGGCGATTACGTCCTTCATATAAGGTGATCTTCAGCCAGCTGGTGGGAATACTTTTGCGTTCACGAATTGGTGGATTCCGCGGCCATAACCACGCGGGTTCGTCAACCAGCTCCGCGCCTGCGGGCAGGGTAGGGCCATCATTTAAGGTTACGCCATTGCGCAAGGCTTCAAGTGCGTCTTGTGTGGGAATACCTTCCACCTGCACATAATAGATTTTCCCGGTGCGTTTGCCCGGCTGGGTTAAACGCGCCTGCAACGCGCCGTTATTGGTCAGCACCAGTAACCCTTCGCTATCGCGGTCAAGACGACCTGCTGCATAAACGCCCTGAACCGGGATGAATTCTTTTAATGTTTTGCGTCCGGCTTCATCGGTGAACTGCGGAAGAACATCGTAGGGTTTATTGAACAGGATCACACGCGTGGGCTGGTTTTCAGGTTTACGCCTGGTAGAACGTTGCGAGCTGAATCGCTTAACCTGGTGATTTCTAAAAGAAGTTTTTTGCATGGTATTTTCAGAGATTATGAATTGCCGCATTATAGCCTAATAACGCGCATCTTTCATGACGGCAAACAATAGGGTAGTATTGACAAGCCAATTACAAATCATTAACAAAAAATTGCTCTAACGCATCCGTATCGCAGGACGCAAACGCATATGCAACGTGGTGGCAGACGAGCAAACCAGTAGCGCTCGAAGGAGAGGTGAATGGAAAGTAAAGTAGTTGTTCCGGCACAAGGCAAGAAGATCACCCTGCAAAACGGCAAACTCAACGTTCCTGAAAATCCGATTATCCCTTACATTGAAGGTGATGGAATCGGTGTAGATGTAACCCCAGCCATGCTGAAAGTGGTCGACGCTGCAGTCGAGAAAGCCTATAAAGGCGAGCGTAAAATCTCCTGGATGGAAATTTACACCGGTGAAAAATCCACACAGGTTTATGGTCAGGATGTCTGGCTGCCTGCTGAAACCCTTGATCTGATTCGTGAATATCGCGTTGCCATTAAAGGCCCGCTGACCACTCCGGTTGGTGGCGGTATTCGTTCTCTCAACGTAGCTCTGCGCCAGGAACTGGATCTCTACATCTGCCTGCGTCCGGTACGTTACTATCAGGGCACCCCAAGCCCGGTTAAACATCCTGAACTGACCGATATGGTTATCTTCCGTGAAAACTCGGAAGACATTTATGCGGGTATCGAATGGAAAGCTGATTCTGCCGACGCTGAGAAAGTGATTAAATTCCTGCGTGAAGAGATGGGCGTGAAGAAAATTCGCTTCCCGGAACATTGCGGTATCGGTATTAAGCCGTGTTCTGAAGAGGGCACCAAACGTCTGGTTCGTGCCGCGATCGAATACGCAATTGCTAACGACCGTGACTCTGTGACCCTGGTGCACAAAGGTAACATCATGAAGTTCACCGAAGGCGCGTTTAAAGACTGGGGTTACCAGCTGGCGCGTGAAGAGTTTGGCGGTGAACTGATCGACGGCGGCCCGTGGCTGAAAGTCAAAAACCCGAACACCGGCAAAGAGATCGTCATTAAAGACGTGATTGCTGATGCGTTCCTGCAACAGATCCTGCTGCGTCCGGCAGAATATGACGTTATCGCCTGTATGAACCTGAACGGTGACTACATTTCTGACGCCCTGGCAGCGCAGGTTGGTGGTATTGGTATCGCCCCTGGCGCAAACATCGGTGACGAATGCGCCCTGTTTGAAGCCACCCACGGTACTGCGCCGAAGTATGCTGGTCAGGACAAAGTTAACCCAGGCTCTATCATCCTCTCCGCTGAGATGATGCTGCGCCATATGGGCTGGACTGAAGCCGCAGATCTGATTGTTAAAGGTATGGAAGGCGCGATTAACGCGAAGACCGTAACCTATGACTTCGAGCGTCTGATGGAAGGCGCTAAACTGCTGAAATGTTCAGAGTTTGGTGACGCGATCATCAAGAATATGTAATCACTACATGTGTTAAATATTGAAACGGGCGTATAACACGCCCGTTGTTTTTTGTTAGCATGCTAACGGTTATCAAAATTTTATCAAAACTCCCCTGCTAGTTTGGGGTAGTGTGGTCTGTCCAATGACTGCTCTACTGCCTAAGTCCCTATTCTCTTTTCTTTTAAACTGCGGTAAAGACCGGAATGCAACGGATCTGTATTAATAAAATAATAATGATCTCCCGTCTGGCGTTTAATGGCACGACGGTTATGCTCCCTGTTTGCTGACAGGCCCCGGCGCTGTGCGAGTTAAATAAACAGGTCTGCAGCTCTCCAGGGGGAGCCGTGGGCAAACACGGCATGATCCGGAATATCAACCCCCCTGAGAAAAAGGATTGTATTATATGGTAACACCATGCCGCATTAACGCGGCTGTGACACTGTCCCAGCTCCTGCAGAGCCAGGAAAGTTGCAGGACTCATCTGCGGGAGATGATAAATTTAATTCACAGAAATACGGACTGTAGCACGATGAGTTCTGATCAGATTAACGAACTGGCGGCTGTCATGGCGACCGCACTGCAGCCAAATCAGATGGCTAAACTGCCGGATAATCCAGACATGCCTAGGGCGCGTGGTCTGCAAATTCCTGAGTCGTTCAGTTTTAGTTTTTCCGACCACACCATTACCTTCACCAACACGCATATGGATTTTAATGGGGACAATTGCGTGAATATTATGGTCAGCAAGGATGGGTGGAGTGCCTGTGGCTATGCTGATTGTTATCTGTTTAACGCCTTTGTCACAACACTGGTCTCACGCATTCGCCAGCCCGGAATAGATGATTTCAGCCCTTCTATCACAGAAGAAAAACAACGGGAAGGAGTGAATTACATGCTAACGCCATGCTACTCCAACCTCGCCATGGGCGCGACATTGCCCCGGCCCCTGCTGCTGCTCCAGAGCAGCGAGAAAATTCTGAATCAGATGAAAAATTTAATCATCGAGAATACGGACGAGGCTAACGAACTGGTAGTTGCCATGACGAATGCACTGTTTACGTACCGGGCTGAGGTGGGGGCTGACCCGCAACTCACTAAGCTTTTCACTGAGCCGTTCAAGTTTAGTTTCTGTTTTTCTGGCCACACCATCACCTTCACGAAAACTATTAGTAATAGCAAATTAGTGAATATTGATGTCAGTGATGGCAGTGTGAAGGTCTGTGGAAGTGTGGATAGTGCCCGATTTCACGCCATTGCCGCGACACTGTTGTCACATAACCAGCCAGAATCACTTGATTTCAGGTCCTCCCTCTCCGCACTGTCGGAAGAAAACCTGAGTGCGAAACATGAGACAGTCCCGCAACGTCGCGTCAGGGTAAGGTCGAAAGTTGCCATAAAGCTCCCCATTCCCTACGAGGTTATCCGGAAATGGTCGATGATGACCTCGGATGAGCGGTGCAACGTCGATTTCAATAAGTGGTGTGAGAGCCACAACCTCCGGCCGTGCACAGCACATCATTACCTGAATTTGAGCAAGGACGGATTAACCTGGGTGGGCCGAGCGAAGCTGAACAAACCAGAGAAATGGAACAGAGTTACCAAAAATCTCGTCCGGGAATGGTCGAAGATGCCCCAGGTTCAGCGGGAAAAGATCAAGGGTGTTAAGGGGTTTTGTAGTCACCACAGCATTAATATATTCACTGCCAGAAAATACATGACAGAGAATGGGCTTACCGAAAGGGGCAAGAGCAGGATAAAGAAAGGTTCGTAAGGATCCGGTAAATTCGCGTTACATAATCATCAGCCCCTTAAATCGAAATCATAGTGGAGGGGCTTTTTTGAATAAATCGTACTTTTACTGAGTTTAAGGATCAGACCACACATCATCTGCCAACACGGCTCGTCCCGTTACAAAGCAAAAGTTAGAATCACCAACTGGCACATCAATAACAGAGCTCTTATCAACCGAGGCCCCTCCCTGTCTGGTTGCACGAGGAGGTGATTTCGGATTGGTATAAGTCAGCAATGCCTTCTTCCCAAGGGCGACCTCAGCATTCAGCGTAACGGATGTAGAGGTGTGGCCGGATTAATCCGGCAAACCCATCAAAAAATCAGGACAGCAGCAGACGGAGTTTACGCCTCTCGGCTCTGTTACGAGCAGCTGCGCCGTGTGAAAATCAGCGCGCTCATCCCACCCCAAAAAGGAGCGGGTTACTGGTCCGGTGAGTATGCCGACCGTAACTGTGCAGTCGCGTATCAGCGATTGACCGAGGGTAATTCCCGGTGAAAATGGACAAAAGATTACAATCGTTGCTCAATAGCGGAAACGGCAATGTACAGGGTAAAACAGTTATTCTGAGGTTCTCTGATGTTGCTAGATTATGATCGGCCGGTTGCAGAGGCTTTGGTCATGGTGCATACGCTGAACATAATGACGAAGGTAGGTATGCCAGAAAGTGTTCATACTGCCTGAAGATACAACCTGCTCAGGGGATACTTACCGAAAAATTATTTATTCGACAAAGCCCCATAGGGAGCGACTTGTAATGATGCAGGCCCAGCGGGAAGGCTCAACAATACATAACCGAACAGTGTTATAATAAGATTCATTTTGCTGATTGTTTCATAAGGACCAGTGAAGTAAGATCTAAGAAGAGTTAAAATTTATACAGTATAATCATGACATTGCAGTAAGGTGGTTATAATTGAAAGAACATTTGGATATGAATACATCTCATGTAAGAGTTGTAACTCATATGTGTGGGTTCTTGGTCTGGCTCTATAGTCTTTCAATGTTACCACCAATGGTTGTAGCATTGTTTTATAAAGAAAAAAGCTTGTTCGTTTTTTTTATTACTTTTGTTATATTTTTTTGTATTGGTGGCGGAGCGTGGTATACCACTAAAAAATCTGGCATTCAATTACGCACCCGTGATGGGTTTATTATAATTGTAATGTTTTGGATTTTATTTTCTATTATTAGCGCATTTCCATTATGGATTGATTCAGAGCTTAATTTAACGTTTGCTGACGCGCTGTTTGAAGGGGTTTCCGGAATAACAACAACAGGAGCAACAGTAATTGATGATGTCAGTTCATTATCTCGGGCATATTTGTTCTACCGGTCACAATTAAATTTTATAGGCGGTTTAGGGGTTATTGTTCTGGCAGTTGCTGTGTTGCCATTATTGGGTATTGGTGGTGCAAAACTTTATCAGTCAGAAATGCCAGGGCCATTTAAGGATGACAAACTGACTCCACGCTTGGCTGATACGTCGCGGACACTTTGGATAACTTATTCTTTATTAGGCATTGCTTGTATTGTTTGTTATCGACTTGCAGGAATGCCTTTGTTTGATGCTATTTGTCATGGACTTTCTACAGTTTCTCTTGGCGGTTTTTCAACTCATAGTGAGAGTATCGGCTATTTCAATAATTATTTGATTGAACTGGTGGCGGGCTCTTTTTCTCTGTTATCGGCTTTCAACTTCACTCTTTGGTATGTTGTTATAAGCAGGAAAACAATAAAACCCTTACTCAGAGATGTTGAACTTCGTTTCTTTTTGTTAATAGCTTCAGGTGTTATCATTGTTACCTCTTTCCAGGTCTGGCATATAGGTATGTATGACTTAACTGGAAGTGTTGTTCATTCGTTTTTTCTTGCTAGCTCCATGCTCACTGATAATGGTTTAGCTACGCAGGATTATTCAAACTGGCCCACACATACGATAGTTTTTTTGCTGCTGTCAAGTTTTTTTGGGGGATGTATAGGCTCAACGTGCGGCGGAATTAAATCACTTAGATTTCTTATACTTTTTAAACAAAGTAAACACGAAATAAATCAGCTTTCTCATCCCAGAGCATTGCTTAGTGTAAATGTTGGAGGGAAGATTGTTACAGACCGCGTAATGAGGTCTGTATGGAGTTTCTTTTTTCTTTATACTTTCTTTACAGTGTTTTTTATACTAGTGCTAAATGGTATGGGATATGATTTCCTTACATCATTTGCGACAGTCGCTGCATGCATTAATAATATGGGGCTGGGTTTTGGGGCTACCGCATCCTCATTCGGTGTTCTTAATGATATTGCAAAATATCTCATGTGTATTGCTATGATTCTTGGTCGACTTGAAATTTACCCTGTTATTATACTATTTTCAGGATTTTTTTGGCGTTCTTGATATATAGTTAATTTATGATTGTGAATTTTATAGTATGTTGACCCCTCATATGGACTGGACCCATAGGATTATTACCATCTCCGATGTGAAGTTGATAAAAAAATGCCTCTTTCTTACGCGAAATATCATCATTTCATCTGACGTGAATGCTGATAGTATCCAGGCTTGAGAAGCAAGCAGGCTACTCACTTAGCCTCGACGCCTCCTATTTACCATAAGAGACATCGAAATAATATTACAGTACAGTTTTTGCCCATCGCCTTCTGCGAAGTTTAGGAATGCAAGATGTTGCAGTGAGTCTTGTTCCACAGCGGGAACAGACAGCACCATGAGGTTGATTTAACTCAGGTTTATAGGTTGTAAAATTAAAACTTTGGCTTGAGCAAATCGGGCAGCAAAATTTAAGATTGGGGATAGCCCCTCGTGCCGGATACGTTGAAACCTAAGGTTAGTTCAGAAGGTAGAAAAAAGATAGGTAACTACGTTAAATTAATAGCATTAAACACTAAAAAAATAAACTCTGACGTCACATACATATCATTGTTTGACCACTCGGTAGAGGAACCAGAAACAAGTATTATGGGTTAAGTGTAGCTTCAGGTGTTGAATCTGGATTCAACGAATACATTCAGCACCATGCCTTCAAATAAAACAAAATCATAGAGCCCCTCTACGAAGGGGCAGTTTTTGGTAGATTTATCTATAGCATATAGGGAAGGTTAAATAACCCCCATTACTTGAGACCATGTGGACATATTTGCATAATGCAATGCTTATGCAGGCATTTATTCGTAATTTTGTTTGATTCTGTAGGACACTCTTGACTATTTTTGATTAAATTCCATAAATTTTTGTTGAATAGCGCCACGTTAAAAATACTGATCGGATATTCTTTATCCTCGAGTATAATACCTGACTTAATAACTGTAAATATGCTGCCAGGTGGGAGAAAGATATTTGAACGATACCAAATGATCATTTTTATATCGCTCCATATGACTGAAAAATATATACCACACGAAGGTTGTATTACAGTATCAATTACTATACACTTCATTTCTTCGCCTTATTCTTCTGTTCCAATGATGTTGATAAAGAATATCAATATAATTTGTACTATAGTCAGCTCAGATGAGGTTGAATGCAAAGGTGGTTTGTTCTTTATTTATATTTAAAGTTGTTTTTCTATCGCGGACGTTAGAGAAATATGCCAATGCATAATCTCTTTCCCCGCACTAATAATTAAATATGAATATAATCGCTAGTATCCGGGCACTCTTCGTGTATTAAAACTCCTGAGATGACTTAAATATCGTCTAATGTAAAAAGAAGCACCACTTCCAAAGCATTCCTGATAATATCTTTTTCAACAATGTCATCAGCAGATGATAAAAATGAGAGCAATTTCAGTATAATGCTCTTGTTATCCACGTGTTCGTTGCAAAGATATAAATCTCTAACTGCCTTATCAATTGCAAGTTTTTCTTCTGAAAGCCGACTATCATATTTATTCAAATATGCGTATAGGTTCATTTCAAAGTACATTCCTTGACTTTGCATAGAGATAATTGACTCCCAAGGATTTAATTAAGAATTTTATCTAAATGAAATTTAAAACAAGGGATCTCAACAGAGGCTAAACAAAATGAAATTTAGTAATATGATTAAATAATTCATTCCGTTTTAGTTCTGTTTAGTCAGGACGATATATATTTAATTCAAAGAAGATTTGTAAACAAAGCATAGCTTTTATGCTGGTTTGTGCCACTTTGCCAACCACCATGGTTGGCTTTTTTATATAAAGATCATAAGGATGACTATCTTACTGACATGATGAAAAGGTTTCAATTATTGGGTGATGCTGCCAACTTACTGATTTAGTGTATGATGGTGTTTTTGAGGTGCTCCAGTGGCTTCTGTTTCTATCAGCTGTCCCTCCTGTTCAGCTACTGACGGGGTGGTGCGTAACGGCAAAAGCACC
>SKET01001149.1_pt1 | contig 18934 bp, 15 predicted proteins | sample 4841461 | NCBI WGS metagenome assembly SKET01 (sample SAMN11008802, study PRJNA524170) | human gut metagenome | biome: Human fecal sample; material: Feces; isolation source: fecal sample from pouch patient p5 | host: Homo sapiens | place: Israel: Tel-Aviv | collected 2014-02-13
GAACTTCACGATAGCTTAGATTGTAACGCAGGTGTAACCAACAGCGACAATAATGACGTCTTTTTTGAATTGTTTGCCTTTAAAATGATTCATTACTCTGTCCTCTCTGTCTTTTTTCTCAATTTTACACTAAAATAGATTTTTTGGAAAACTTTGCAACAGAACCAGAAAGAGGAACCGACAACAATCAGTGATACCTTTAAAGTTCTTTCGATGGCAATGATCTCCAAAGTTGGAGGAGCTTCAGGTCCGCTATATGGTTCAGCATTCATGAACATGATGAAAGCGACAAAGGATGTTGACGTCATCAATTCACAAGAGTAATTAGGGAAAATCATCGAAGAAGGTACAAATGGGATACAAGCAAGAGGAAAAGCTGAAGCAGAGGATAAAACAATGCTAGATGTTTGGTTTCCTGTTACGGAAGCATTAAAAAACAATCAGCTAACCGCAGACGTCATCGAAAATGCCAAAGAACATACTAAAAATTTGGTCGCAAAAAAAGGACGTGTTTCTTATTTAGGGGAGCGGGCGATTGGACACATTGATCCAGGAGCAGCTTCTAGTGCAATCTTATTCCAGACATTACTTGATGTGATTCATGGATAGAAAGGGCTATTTATAAACTGTAAAAGCCTAACTTTGAACGACAGCATAAACTGTTGCAAAAGTTAGGCTTTTTATCTGCTTTCGTGTGTCTACCTAGAGCTTTTTCTGACAGAAGTATTTACCAAAAGTTAAACGAAGAAAGTGAAAATCGAGAAGAAAGAATCACTCTTTAGCATGAAAAAAAAGAACTTTATCCTGATTAAAATAACGAAATAATCAAATATGACTTGTGCAAAAAAAGAGATGAGACCACTGCCACTTTTAGCAATGGTCTCACCTCTGTTTTACTGGTTATCGTCAGGTCAAAACGGTTTTTTTACAACCTATCTGCGGTATTCAAGAAGCTGTTTTTCTCTGTTCATTCTTATTGTCGGCGGAGCTGAACGGTCTTTTCACAACCTTATCCACGGTGTTCAAGAAGCAACTCCTCAGCAATAAGCGCTAGATTTCCAAAATATGAGAAACTATTTTAGAAATCTAGTTCTTATTTGCTCGGAGCTGGACGCTTCTTTCACAACCTCTATCCTCGATCTTTTTGGTCATACACTTCTTTGACGTTGATAAATTGATCAAGTATTGGATTTTCTCCTTTTAGGTCAGCTTCGAAACGGATACCGTCAATATTGATTCTGGCGTTACGGTAGTAGTCAGTTCCTAGTTGTCCCCATGCAGGAGTTGAGGCATCGACATTGCAGAAGATATCAAATCCTTGTTGTTTCAAGTAAGCAAATTTTTGATTTGCTTCAGAATAAGGTTGCCAATCGCTGATGTCAGCGCCAAATGGGTAGATCAAAATATTTGTTTTGCCTAAAATAGGTGCAACTTCATTTTGCCAACGTTCATTATCTTGTTGGATATCGGCTAAAGAAGCTTGTGTCATATTCAAGTGTCCCCAAGTATGAGAAGCAAAACTCCAACCATCTTTCTTTAATTGATCAGCAACTTTTTTGGCTGCTTCGATTTCTTTGTTTGTTTTTTCGTTATCACCATATTCTGATTTTGATGTACGGTAACCTAATACACCATTATAGCCTGTTAAAGCTAATGTTCCTTTGGCGCCTTGATAAGAAAAATCGGGATGTTTTTTAATGAATGAATCGATCAATGGAACCATATCATAGTCACCAACAGTTTCCTTCTTATTGTCGATATAAATATTCTTGATTTGGTTCTGTTTATCGACAATCAACTTACTTGGAAATCCTGAATTGTCCATGTATTCATAATAGCTGACATCGTCTTGCGAAAGAATTAACGGTTTCTTTCCTTCTGGAAGAGAAACACCTGTAAAGGTCAGTTTTCCATCTGTTCCTTTTTTGACTAATCCATTTAGGTTAACAAGAACATAGTTATTTTTATATAACTGATCAATGGTTTTATTGAATTCGGAAATAGTGACCATATAATCTTTATACCCTTGTGCTTGCTGGGTATGAAAAGCCTTAGCTGGATCAACAATCAGACTATGAAAGAAGACGTGTGAGATTTTGGTCGGGTCTTCCCATTTTACCAAGGATTCTTTTTCTTTTTTCAAAGTTGCTAACAATTGTTGCGCTTCTTTAGCGTCGTCTTTTTCAAGTAAGGCGATGGCTTCATCATAATGATAACTTGCAGCAAGCTGTTTTGCTTGATCAAGCTGTTTCGTCGTTTGTTTATCTTCAACAGGTTTTGAGCTGCTGCTTGAGTGTTGAGTTGTTTGACTAGTGTTTTCTAATTTATTGTTTGTTGCTCCTTGTGTAACAAAAAAGATACTTACAACTAGAATAATAACAGTGCATACAGAAGTGACAGCCAATATGATTTTGTGTGTATGTTTCATTTTATCGTCCCCTACTACTTTTTGATTTCAAAAACCCCCGTAAGCTTTTCTTAACCTTTTGAAAAACTTCCCATAACCATTGTAACGAATATAGGGTTCGTTTGCAAAGTTTTAAATCTACTATCAAATAAGGTAGAATAATAGAAAAAGATAGCAGGAGGAATGACGATGAATCATTTTAAAGGAAAGCAATTTCAGCAGGATGTGATTATTGTAGCCGTGGGCTACTATCTTCGTTATAACCTTAGCTATCGTGAAGTTCAAGAAATCTTATATGATCGTGGCATTAACGTTTCTCATACGACGATTTATCGTTGGGTGCAAGAATATGGCAAACTACTCTATCAAATTTGGAAAAAGAAAAATAGACAGTCCTTCTATTCGTGGAAAATGGATGAAACCTATATCAAAATTAAGGGGCGTTGGCATTATCTCTATCGAGCGATTGATGCGGACGGTTTAACCTTAGATGTCTGGTTACGAAAGAAACGAGATACACAAGCCGCTTATGCTTTTTTAAAACGACTCCATAAACAATTTGGACATCCTAGAGTCATCGTAACAGATAAAGCTCCCTCTATTGGATCTGCCTTTAAAAAGTTACAAAGAAACGGGTTATACACCAAAACAGAGCATCGAACCGTGAAATATCTTAACAATTTAATAGAACAAGACCATCGACCAATTAAACGACGGAATAAATTTTATCGAAGTCTACGTACTGCCTCAACCACGATTAAGGGCATGGAGACCCTTCGAGGAATATACAAAAAGAACCGAAGAAATGGAACACTCTTCGGCTTTTCAGTTTCTACTGAAATCAAAATATTAATGGGAATACCTGCTTAAATTGACGGTTGGTCAGAGATAGTGTTTTTGAGTTTCAGACTTTGCAACAGAACCAAAATAGCAATACAAAAAAATTACAATACTTACTCAAACACTCAACATGAAAAAGTTTCTAGCAGATAATCTCCATGCTAGGAACTTTTTTATTATTATTATTTTTCTGAATTTTAAAAATATATTGACAAAACATCAAAATAAGGCTAGAATAGTTTACAATCAAAAACAATTGATGCAAGTCAATACCTAGCACTCATTGATTTGTAAATCTTAACAGGAGAAAAAGTATGCTTAATTTAATGTCTATAACGACTGAAAAACTGAATCGATACTATTACTTTAGTTTCTTTAGATAGACGTTTGTAGCCATCATGGATGCAAACGTCACCTGCGTTTGTATCTATGAAGCTAAAGCATTTTGCCTGTTTTGAAAAGCCGATTAGATACTTAAAAATCTAACTGGCTTTTAAGTGTTTCTACTTTTTTTGCATATGCATAAAAACCAGTTAGTTTTTTGAACTAGCTGGTTTTTGTTGTGATTGATTTAGGGGAAATCCCTAATGGTGATATTAGGTTACCTTGTCTAGCACGTGCTTTAGGCAAGTAAGTAAAAAGTAGAGGAAGGTAAATTATGAAAAAAGGTTTAACGGCTTTAATGGCTGTCATGTTAGCCGCACTCACCTTAGCTGGGTGTTCGTCAAGCAAAAATGCAAGCAAAGATGTTGTCCATCTTGGCATTCTCCAATATGTGGAGCATCCATCATTGACTACTGCGCGCAAAGGTTTTGTGGATGAATTGAAAAAAGAAGGTTATGTCGAAGGTAAGAATCTTAAGCTAGATTATGAAAATGCTCAAGGTGACCAGTCTAATCTTCAAACCATTTCCACAAACCTGCTTTCAAATAATGACTTGGTGCTTGGTATTGCGACGCCAGCCGCGCAAACTTTGTCAAATCTATCATCAGATGTTCCCGTGGTCTTTACAGCCGTTACCGATCCTGTGTCAGCTAAATTAGTAGATACTATGGAAACTCCTAACGGCATTGCGACTGGAACGAGCGATATGTCTCCTATCTCAAAACAGGTTGAATTGCTGCAAAAAGTTATGCCTGATGTGAAAAAAGTTGGGATTATGTACACAACTAATGAACGTAATTCAGAAGTTCAAGTTGAAGAAGCACAAAAAGAATTTGCTAAAGCAGGTATCGAGGTCATTACCAAAGGTATCTCATCAACGAATGATGTCCAAGATACCGCTAAAAGCCTGATGAGCCAGACAGAAGTTCTATTTATCCCAACGGATAATATGATTGTTAGTGCTATCTCGCTCATTACAGAATTATCGAAAGAAATGAAAGTTCCAGTTGTTGGTGGCTCTGCAGACGTAGTTGATCAAGGCGTCCTTTTCACTTACGGTGCCAATTACGAGGCGCTTGGTCGTCAAACAGCTAAATTAGCAGTTCGTATTATCAAAGGTGAAGACGTAAGCAAGGTTGCTGCAGAATATCCTAAAGCTCTCAATGTTGTTGCTAATGATGATATGGCAAAAACGCTTGGCATTGACTTAAGTAGCATTGAAAATGAAGCAACTAAAGCATCGACTGATGATAGTGAAAAGGCAAGTACGCAGGCAAGTAGCACTGCTAAAGCAAATCCGACAAAAACATCAAATAAGTCAGCTAAAAAAGCTTCAAATGCTTGGATTGATATCATTTTAACAGCTATTTCACAAGGTCTCTTGTGGGCTATCATGGCTATCGGTGTGTTTATTACTTTCCGCATTTTGGATATTGCTGACCTTTCTGCTGAAGGATCATTCCCACTTGGTGCAGCTTCAACAGCTATCATGATTGTTAATGGTATTAATCCATTGCTTGCGACAATTGGTGGTTTTGTGGCTGGTATGTTAGCTGGTGCTGTTGCTGGCTTCTTGCACACCAAGATGAAAATTCCAGCGCTCTTAACAGGGATTATCGTGTTAACAGCTCTTTATTCTGTTAACCTTTTGGTTTTGGGTAGTGCCAATGTGTCACTAGTTGGTCAAGAAACTCTTGTAACAGTGATGACGTCAGCTCTCAGCCTTTCAAAAATTTACGCCGTGATTTTGATTGGTGTTATCTTTGTAGCTTTGGTCATTCTATTACTTGTGGTCTTGTTGAACACACAAATGGGACTTGCTCTTCGTGCGACAGGTGATAACCTTGCTATGGGTGAAGCTAACGGGATTAAAGTTGACCGTATGAAGATTCTAGGTTACATGGTTTCAAATGGTTTGATTGCTCTTGCTGGTTCACTCTTAGCGCAAAATAACGGCTACGCTGATATGAATATGGGAACAGGAACAATCGTTAATGGCTTGGCTTCAATTATTTTGGCTGAAGTGATTGTCAAATACTTGCCACTTGGTAAACGCCTCTGGTCAATTGTTCTTGGATCAATTCTATACCGCTTGGTACTTGTTATTATCTTAGCCATGAATGTGGATGCCCAAATGCTTAAATTGGCCTCAGCAGTTCTTCTTGCTTTGATTCTTTATGTTCCAGAAATTCGCAATAAACTACACATTAAACCCTCAAAAACATTGACTCCAGGAGGTAACGACTAATGGCACTTTTAAGCTTATCAAATATCCATAAAACTTTTGAAAAAGGAACCGTTAATGAAAATCATGTCTTGCGTGGCCTTGACTTGGATATCGAACAAGGGGATTTTATCTCAGTTATCGGGGGAAATGGTGCTGGTAAATCTACTTTGATGAATTCTATCGCTGGTGTGGTTGAAATTGACAAAGGCGATATTATCCTAGATGGAAATTCTATTCGCAAAGCTTCAGTTGCTGCACGTTCAAAAGACATTAGTCGAGTCTTTCAAGATCCACGTATGGGAACAGCAACCAATCTGACGATTGAAGAAAATATGGCTATTGCTTATCGTCGTGGGAAAAAGCGCAGCTTCTTCAAAAAATCAATCACAGAAGCAGAACGCCAACTTTTTAAAGACAAATTGTTTGAACTTGGTTTAGGCTTGGAAAATCGTATGAAGACTGATGCAGCCTTTCTATCAGGTGGGCAACGCCAAGCGCTCACGCTTGCCATGGCAACCTTGGTTCGTCCAAAAGTTCTTCTTCTTGATGAACATACTGCGGCCCTTGATCCCAAAACAAGTGACATGGTCATGCAGCTGACTAAGAAAGTCGTTGAAGAAGAGAAACTCACAACCTTGATGATTACGCACAACATGGAACATGCTATCGAGTATGGTAATCGTCTCGTCATGCTTTATCACGGGAAAATCGTCGTGGACGTTCGTGGCGAAGAAAAGAAAAATCTCACCGTCGCACAGCTTATGAACCTCTTCCACAAAAACAGTGGTCAAGTCCTAAATGATGATGCTTTGGTATTAGGATAATAAGAAAAAAGACAACTTAGATGACTTAGGGTCTAAGTTGTCTTTTTTAGTGTTTTTTTCTTGACTATTTTTGACCAAGTGTTAGAATAGTTTTTGTAAACACTAGCACTCTTATGCAATGAGTGCTAACAACAATAAAAATATTGGAGGCAAAAGCATGTTGAAACCATTAGGTGACCGTGTGGTCTTGAAAGTTGAAGAAGAAAAAGAACAAACAGTTGGTGGTTTTGTCCTTGCTGGCGCAGGCAAAGAAAGCACACAAACGGCAACTGTTGTAGCTGTTGGTACTGGTGCCCGTACATTGACAGGTGAATTGGTCACACCAAGTGTTGCAGCTGGAGATAAAGTGATTATTGAAACTGGTGCAGGTGTCGAAGTGAAAGATGGTGACGATGCAGTTACTATCGTTCATGAAGCAGAAATTTTAGCTGTATTAGCATAAGATAGATTAACAAAATAGTAGCCTTTAGTTACTTAGTTAGAATGTAGATAAACTAAAATTAATTATTTGTTGCAGTTGAATTTTAGGATTATTTGCGAGTGAAGCGAGCAATAAAACGATACTTTCTACTGTGGTGAAAGTAGCTGAAATAGTAATAAATCAGCCACCCGGAAGTTTTGAGACTCTCGGCTCAAAACTTAGGTATGGAATTCCGTAGGAAGTCGCTGCCGATCGCACCACCTAAAGAAAGTATCAGAAAAAGGTCTTGTCTTCAACCTAGATAGCTTTTAGCTACTTAGTTTTATTTGGAATACATAATAGAAATCAAATAGGGGAATAGATATGGCAAAAGATATTAAATTTTCATCAGATGCACGCGCAAGCATGATGCGTGGGGTTGATATTTTAGCGGACACTGTTAAAGTAACCTTAGGCCCTAAAGGTCGTAACGTTGTTCTTGAAAAATCATTTGGTTCACCACTTATCACTAATGATGGTGTGACAATTGCCAAAGAAATCGAACTAGAAGACCACTTTGAAAACATGGGTGCAAAATTGGTTTCAGAAGTTGCTTCTAAAACTAATGACATCGCTGGTGACGGTACAACAACTGCCACAGTATTGACACAAGCAATTGTTCGTGAAGGTCTTAAAAACGTGACTGCTGGAGCTAACCCAATCGGTATCCGTCGTGGTATCGAAACAGCTGTTAAAGTGGCCGTTGACGAATTGAAATCAATCGCTCGACCAGTTGCTAACAAAGAAGCTATTGCCCAAGTCGCAGCCGTTTCATCACGTTCTGAAAAAGTTGGTGAATACATTTCAGAAGCTATGGAAAAAGTTGGTAATGATGGTGTTATCACAATCGAAGAATCACGTGGTATGGAAACAGAACTTGATGTAGTAGAAGGTATGCAATTTGACCGTGGATACCTTTCACAATACATGGTTACTGACAACGAAAAAATGGTTGCTGACCTTGAAAATCCATACATCTTGATTACAGATAAGAAAATCTCAAACATTCAAGATATCTTACCACTTCTTGAAGAAGTGCTCAAAACAAGTCGTCCACTTCTTATTATTGCAGACGACGTTGATGGTGAAGCTCTTCCAACACTTGTCCTTAACAAAATCCGTGGTACTTTCAACGTTGTAGCTGTTAAAGCTCCAGGATTTGGTGACCGTCGTAAAGCAATGCTTGAAGATATCGCTATTTTGACTGGTGCTACAGTGATTACAGAAGATCTTGGTCTTGAGTTGAAAGATGCTAACATGGCAGCTCTTGGTCAAGCCGCTAAAGTAACTGTTGATAAAGACAGCACAGTTCTCGTTGAAGGTGCTGGTGATGCTGATGCTATCGCTAACCGTGTCAATGTGATTAAATCACAACTTGTTTCAACAACATCAGAATTTGACCGTGAAAAACTTCAAGAACGCTTGGCTAAATTAGCTGGTGGTGTTGCAGTCATCAAAGTTGGTGCTGCTACAGAAACAGCTCTTAAAGAAATGAAATTGCGTATTGAAGATGCCCTTAACGCAACACGTGCCGCTGTTGAAGAAGGTATCGTTGCTGGTGGTGGTACTGCCCTTGTTAACGTTATTTCTAAAGTTGCTGAACTTGAACTTGACGGTGATGAAGCTACAGGTCGTAACATCGTTCTTCGCGCTCTTGAAGAACCAGTTCGTCAAATTGCCTTCAACGCTGGTTACGAAGGTTCAGTTATCATTGAACGTTTGAAAAACTCAGAAGTTGGTACGGGATTCAACGCTGCTAACGGTGAATGGGTGAACATGGTTGAAGCTGGTATTATTGACCCAGTTAAAGTAACACGTTCAGCGCTTCAAAATGCTGCTTCAGTAGCAAGCCTTATCCTTACAACAGAAGCCGTTGTGGCTAACCATCCAGAACCTGCTGCAAGCACACCAGCAGCTCCTGGCATGGATCCATCAATGATGGGTGGATTCTAATCCAAAATACGAATAGATTAATTAGAAAGAACACCCCAAGCGGGGTGCTCTTTTTGTTGATTATGTGATTTATGTATCTAAAAGGAATTTGATATAATTAAAAAAAGTAATTTTTAAGAAAGCGGGGTGTGTTATCGTGGATGAAAAAGAAATGATGATCTTAGGTGAGTTATATCGTGAATTACGTATGGCACGGGGCTTAAAGTTAAAAGATGTTGCTGGTCAGAAGTTGTCAGTTTCGCAGCTATCAAAGTTTGAAAATGGGCAGAGCATGCTTACAGCAGATAAACTTTTAGTGGCGATTTCAGCGATTCACATGAGCTTTTCAGAATTTGGGCACGCCCTGAATCATTATCAAGAAAGTTCTTATTTTAAACTTGGAAACCAGTTGGCTAATTTACAAGTGGCTGGTGATATTGAAGGACTTAAAGAGGTGTTGAAGAATTATGAAGCTGATGAAAATTTTGATACCTATAATCGTTTGACACGGATTGATATTGTCAGTGCTATTTATGCCCTTGATCCAAGTTATGAGATTAAAGAAGATGATAAGCAATTTTTGACGTAATATCTCTACAGAATCGAACAATGGACAGAGTATGAACATTATCTTTTTGGGAATACCATGTCGATTTTATCTGATGCTGATTTGATTTTCTTAGGAAGGGCGCTTGCTGAACGCAATGAATTTTATCTGTCACTTCCTCAACATAAAAAAGCTGCGCAGTTGACCTTTATTAATATTATCTTGGCTTTGATCGAGCGTAATCAACTTTACTACACGACTTGTTTTATGACTAAGCTGGAAAGCATGATTAATTATCAAGACATGTTTACCGTAGTATTTTTAACCTTTTTAAAAGATACCTTGGTTTATTTGAAAGGTGAGACTGATGATGTTCAACCGATGAGAGAGTGTATTGAGATGGTTGAAAAATTAGGAAATCCTACAATGGCTAAACTCTTGGAGGAACATTTGGAACAATTTATTAAATGATATAAATAATAAAAATTGAAGGATTAAGCTTCCCGTTTTTTATTAGAGTGAACAGACTTTGGATTAAAAAGATCAGAATAAGAAGTGCTATTAATAAAAAAATTTTCTTCGGCATATAATGACTCCCTATGTCCTTATTATATCGTAAAAAACAGGGAATTCTCGATATTATCATATATGAAAAAACAAAAAGTGAATTTTCATATTTGCGAATTTCTAATAATTGCTTTTTTCCATGGTATATTATACTTGTAAGTATTTGAAGAAGTACTTACAGAGCAATATTAGTCTTGGTAGGCAAGATATTTTTACATGTGAATAAATCAATTGTTTGGGAGCTTTTGATTTTTGGGAGTCATGTGTGATGGGAAATATTGCTCTAAAGGGATGGGTTTTTATCCAGGAGAGTTAGCAATATGCTAATCATGGCATCTGAATCTTTGGATTGAGATGTATAAGTCATATCTTTTTTTCTTATTGAGCGACACTGTCTGTAGTATTAGTAGTATTATGCGTTCAATTACAAAAATTAGTACATTTCCGAGAGGTATGACATGAGATAGGTTTATTGAGAGTGTTTTAGCTAGGTGATTGTTCACACCAAAAAAGCGACTGATAACTCAGCTAGGCATTCTTGTAAACTGATTTACTTTTGACATCGTATTTTCAGTTGGGGGCAGCTGAAAATATGTTGGTGCAGCTTGACTGTATAACTTTCTGAAAAGACTGACAGCCACACTAAAAAACTTAGGAGAAAGCAAACCTTTTTGATTTGGTAAGGTTTGCTTTTTTCTTGGGTAAAGTTATAAAATAATCGTAAAAAACCTTTGTCTGTAGTATACTAAGATTAGAAAATGTTGGTTTAGTTTTAGATATGCTTACTGTATGAAGGGAGTAGGCTTATGATGTTTTGGTTAGGTGTTGCAGGTGCGGTTTTAGTTGCTATTTATCTTGTTATTGTTGATAACAAAGATGATTTCTGAAAAGTAAAAGGTGGCCTTTTAAGCCACCTTTTTAGGTGTCATATGGTGTGATTTTTCTGTAATGGTAGCTTAAAAAGTTTTTGGTATAATAATGACTTAAGATTTGATGGAATAGGGAGACTAAAGATGAAAAAGTTTAAACACACGCTAAAACGTAAAAAAGTCTGGATTCCTAGTGTGATTGTGGGAGTGCTACTCTTGGTCTTTGTGGTTTGGGGAAGTTTTCACTACTCTAAAAAACAAGTCATTCGAGATTATGTAGCAGCCTACCAAAAATCTGGGGATACTTTTGACAATATCAAAGGTTATATCGTTTGGGCTGATAACCATGAAAAGGTTACAACTGATGAAGCTAAGTATGCGACACTTACCAAGTTATCAACATCAGAAGCTGACAAGTTAAGTAGAGATTTAATAAACGCTGATGCTTCTGATGATGCTTACGTTAAAAAAATCGGTCGTAAATTTTTGATTTTCCCAAATTATCGTATCGCTTTGAAACCTTTAGATTTGACCATTAAGACGAATGTTGATAAGGTCGACATTTTGCTCAATAAAAAGAAAGTTGCGCTTAGTGATTCAACTGATTACAGCATCAAGCTTGAACGCTTGCCAATCGCTGATTACACGGCAAGTATTTCTGGAAAATATAATGGCAAACCAATCGAGTTAAGTAAAGATTACGATGGCAAGGATAAGGTTCTTGATTTATCGGTGACTTTTAAAAACTTTAAAGTCACAAGTAACTTAGTTGATGGTGAGCTTTATTTTGATAACACACGCGTAGGCACTTTGGAAAATGGTGAGTACGAGGTTAGTGATTACCCGTTGACAGATTCAGCTAAAGCTTACGTGAAGAAGAAATTCTCAGATGGTGATTTGAAATCACAAAAACAAGCTCTAGCAAGTATCGCTGAGGGGGGCACAGTTGCTTTGAATGTCGATAATCTTTTGGACAGTGAAACCGCTGGCAAAGTCTTGGTATCAGCTTTTGACCAAATGATTTTGTATTTGAATGCCGGGCAAGACTCATCAACGCTATCTACGGTTTTTGAAGATGGTGGCAATAATGACTTTTACAAAGGTTTGAAAGAAAGTATCAAGGCTAAGATGCAGACTGACAGCCGCAAGGCGACAAGTCTAACAGTGCCAAATATCACTTTGACCAGTCTATCTCAAGTCGGCAGGGAAACTTATGTGGCAGGATTTACAGCAACTTATGATTTCCACTACGATAAATCGACAGATACTGAAAAGCAAACATCAGGTGAAGTCATCCAAACCTTAGAAGGTAAAGTAACCTTGAAGAAAGCTGGCGAGACTTATGTCGTTGCTAATTCAGGTCAAAAGAGCATCACAGTGATAAATGAAGACAATCAAGTCAAAGGAGAGTCGCTCTTCCCAGAAGCTATGCTTGGCACATGGAAAGTCGATGATAAGAGTGATACGTCATTTACCTTTGAAGCTGATGGGACAATAACTCAAACGACTAAAAATAATAAGAAACAAACCAAGGTTACGGGTATTGAAGACAAAGGAAATAATGTCTATCATTATCTTTATGGAGATGATGCTGATACAAGTGTCTTTACAGTTAGTGGTCTTGGCGGCGTTGGTGTCAAGTATACCTTTGGTATTAAAGTAGATGGCAATAAATTAACTTTAGTTGTATGGCAAGCAAATAAAGATGCTGATTTTGATTACAGAAAGCCAATGCTTGGCAGCACTTTGAGCAAAAAATAAGAAAAAGGAGTAGGGATGTAAAAGTTGATTTATCAACGCATTAGAGTCCACTTAACTGCGTTTTGCTTATTATAATTGCATAAATAAAGAGGTTGGTGATAAAAGTCACCAACCTCTTAATGTAATCCTGCTTCAAATGTTTTTGATTTGGCTTCAACACTGATTTTCTCAAGAGTAAATGGGTGTGTGAAGCTGAGTTTATGCGCGTGGAGCATGAGACGTTTAGCAGGAATTTTGCTGTATAATGGGTCACCGATGATGGCATGACCGTGTGTTGACAGATGGACGCGGATTTGGTGCGTGCGTCCCGTTTTTAAACGACATTTGACCAAAGTTCCTTTAGGAAAAACTTTGAGGCGGTCAACGATGGTTAGGGCAGTTTGACCATTTTTGCGGTCAACGACACGTTTTCTGCGGTCATGACGGTCACGTCCAATTTTATCTTGAAAGACTTGGTGTTTAGGTTCAAATTTTCCTTGACCTAGTGCCCAATATTCACGTGAAATGTCTTTGTTTTCGAGCAGGCGATTGAGAATTGGCAGAACAAAAGGGTTCTTAGCAAACATAACAGCGCCGCTTGTTTCCATATCTAAGCGGTGAATGACGTAGCAAGTCTTTCCAACGTAGGCAGAGACATGGTTTAGCAGAGCGATTTCATTTTGCTCGTTGCCATGGGTTTTCATGCCTTCAGGTTTATTGACAATGATGAGATGCTCATCTTGATAAAGACAATCAACTAACTTGCTATCACCAAATGGAATCGTTTTTTGTGGGTAATCGTCGTCATCAAAAGTCAGTTGGATAGTGTCGCCTGTTTTGACCAAGCTCTGCCAGTTGATATTTTCCCCGTTAATCAGCAGGTGCCTTTTGGTGCGTAAAAAATGGCGAATTTTTCGTGGAATTAGTAAATGCTCTTCTAATAGTTCCTTAACTGTGCTATCTGGGTAAGGATTTTTAAGCGTATATGTTAAAATCATAGCTCTATTATAGCATGAGTGCGCAAAAAAAACGCACCTTATGGTGCGCCTAGATTTACTTGTCCTTAGCTTCGTTTTCGTGTAGCCAATCATGGTATTTTTCCAAAAGGTTAACAGCCATTTGGGTTGCGACAGCCATTGAGTAAGCTTCAGTGCCTTCAGCTTCACTTTCTGAAACTTCGATTTTTGTTTCGTCGTAAACGGCTTTTAAACTATCGTGTGACAATGTTTTTTTGAATGCTTCAAATCCTTTGTTCATGGTAAAATCCTTTCTAATACATGTGCAAGTATTGTGGACAATTGTGACAACCAGATAAGTTGTGAGCGTTTTTATTGATACTTTTATTGATACTTTTATTTTACCACAAAAGAGATGAAAACGTTGTAATCAAGATGAAATCCCTTTTCATCTGACGTTTTTCAAAAGAACTGTTATAATGTGGTTATGTTAACGTAGAAATATAAATTCTTGATTTAAAAGCGTTTTGAGCTATTTTTTATAATTGTAGTAGAGAAACTGACCAAAAATTAACCAAGCAACATATTTTTAATCAATTAGGTATAGAATAAAGTGCATTAGTTTTTTACTAGTGCATTTTACTGTATATTAAATAGATTTTTTTAGTGACAGATTTTGAATTGGTAATTGGTATTTGCAGATTAGTTTCATGTTGCATTAAAGTTAAAACATTCTTAAAAAACATTGACGTTTAAAAATAGAAGTTGCACAATAAGCATAGGAAGAAGTATTTATATTGAAAGCAGAAATATTATTTGACTATTACTTAATTTAAAGTCGTTGCATAGAAAGGGAAAATAACGGAAACAATATTTTTTAACTACTTTAATTAAACTTAAATCATTTACCTTGACGAAACTTATGAAAGTGTGATTTGTTATGAAAAAGATATTATTTATAATAGTTTTTTCTTTTAATGTATTGTTTTTATTATTCGGAACTAATTCGGCTTTTGCTTTGGAGAGTGATGTTTCTTATACTTTAACGCAGGAGCAAATAAATACAGAGTTTGAAGGGTTAAGTGATAATCAGACTGTAGTGGTATTGCCTGACGGTGAGATTATTTTTAGTGTTAATTAAGGATATGTCTTTTCTAATGAAGAGGTTACACAAAATCAGGGTTATGTAGCTACAGTGGGTCAGCTAAAAGATGAGTATCAAACTAAAGAATTTGTCACTTCTGTTAGTGTGATTCCAGAAGTTCCGTTGACTAGGGCGGCTGCACCATCTGCTACGGCTAAAGTTTTGCGAAGTGGATAAGTCTATCGTTCAGCGGCTTTTAGTGGTACTGGATGGCGTTTTTCCGGTCTAGGATTTAAATCGGTAGATGGCACAGGTGCTTATTTAGCATGGCAGACATTTAATGATGATAGACGCGTTGGGGATTATAATGAGGCAACTAGAACATTAGGAGGAACTCCTACGGGTACCCTTTTATATAGAGGCACGAGAATATATGTGTTGAGTCGTTATGTCTATCTGTTGTACTATTACACTTATAATCCAGTAGTTGGAACGTACTATATAGTTGATAATATTTGAGGAAAAAGATGTTAAAAAAGTATTGCCTATATTAGGATTTATTATACTAGTTGTCAGTGTATCTGATATTTAGCAAACTAAAAATTGGATATTGTCAAAAATAGGTTACTTTTTAGAGCTTTACGCATATCGTAACAACAAAATAAGAGTAATTCAGTACCTCTGCAGTAAGCATGCTTCTTTGGTACTGAATTGCTCTTATTAAGACGCTTGTAAGGACATTGGAACACAATTTAATAGATTTGTTTGTGAAAATTATAAATTTTTATTTAGGTGCTATGAATCCGTATAAGGTTATATCAGAATAGTCCATATGATAGTAAAGAATAATCTATTTGAATGGAAAGCTATTGACAATAACTAAAAATACAATTTTTAAGAGTCATATTCCGTGTTTTGTAAATATTTTGAGCTATAGTGTAGTGGCTGCATTTTTAGTGTTTTTGAGTTTTATGGTGGTTCGTGAGCTTAATAATTAGCATCAAAGCTATAAGATAGAGTAAGATGAAGCAAATCAAAGTAGCGGTGTATGTATGGGTTATTGCATATGACGTTGCTAATAACATTGGTCCGAAAAGAGCAGCCATTGCCCAAGCTGTTAAAATATAACCGTGTAAAATGGCTAATTCCTTTGCGCCATAAATATCGCTGAGATAGGGTGGAATTAGAGAGAACCCTGCCCCATAACAGGACATTAAAATAGCCATTGCAATAACAAATAATATTGGAGAATGGGAAAGCATGAGCATTATTGTCATAAGAATATTAACAATGAATAAAATTAAAAGGGTTAAAGGACGACCTATAAAATCTGAAAGACTTGCCCATAACAGTCTTCCAAAACCATTAAAAACTCCCATAATTCCTACAATAATTGCTGCCTCACTAGCAGATATTCCAGCTAAATCTTGAGCCATTGGAGCAACAACTGAAATAAGTCCCAGTCCACAAGAAATATTGATGAAAAAAATCATCCATAACATATAGAAATCCCATGTTTTTAAAGCTTTTTTAGCAGAGACGCCTTGGGTGATATCCGTTGGTAAATTATCTTTAGATAAAATGTAAAAATCTTTGCTTGTAGGGAGTTTGATAAACTGTGAAACAAGAATCATTACAACGAAATACATTACTCCTAGTATATAAAATGTATTAATAATTCCAGAATGTATTATTAACCACTGTGCCATAGGACTAGTTAAAAGAGCTGCGAAACCAAATCCCATAATAGCTAATCCAGTAGCTAAACCACGTTTATCTGGGAACCATTTAATAATAGTGGATACAGGTGTAATATACCCAGCACCTAATCCGATTCCACCAATAATTCCATACCCTAGATAGAGTAGAACAATACTATTCTTTGCAATAGCCAAACCAGTTAATATGTTGCCTAAGGCATAAAGAAAGGCAGATATACTTCCAGTTAATCTAGGACCAAATTTTTCTACGAGTTGTCCCATAAAAGCAGCGGACATTCCTAAACAAAAAATAGCAAGCGAGAAGGCAAAAGCAATGGCTGATTGATCCCATCCTGTTTCTGCGATAATTGGATTTCTGTAGACGCTCCAAGCATAGGTTGAGCCTAGCATTAAATGTAAGATAACACCACATGTTGCGATGAAGTAACGGTTAGTTTTCATTTTTTCTCCTTTTACGAATATTATTTTATATATAGTCTTATTCGTTAGGATTTTATAGTAACTTTTTTATAAAAATAAGTAAAATAATAAGATTTTAAATAAGTGAGTTTATATTCTTAGTAATTAACCTAAAGGTATTTTATTAAAGAAAGTCATCGTGTGGATAGTTGGAAGTAAGGCTTAGAAAAGGTGAAGCTATCATATTTTCTATAAAGTTGGAAGTTTATCTCAAACAGAATAGTTGTGCTAGTATGAACTTTGTAGTAGCATAGCGTTATACAGTTCTACATACTATATTCCAACATCAAAGTAATATAGTATGTAGAATTAGAAAGGAAATGTAAATAATGATTGAAATTACATTTTTAAACGCCGTAAACCAAGAACGAGTGGTGACGTTTGACTCATACGAGGAATTCGAACGTTCACAGCAAGCTTGCTCAATCGAAATTGCCGACTATTACAAAGTCACTAAGGTCGTTTATAACGGTCATGTACTGGATTATTCAGGAAATTATGGCAACCTATTTTACTACTTTTTAAAACAAGATTTAACACAATATCGCTAATATCATGTTTGTTATTTAATGATGCGGTGCTTTTATGGGAGAACAAAAATGAAAACATATGATTTATTAGTCATTGGCTTTGGTAAAGCTGGAAAGACACTTGCTGCTAAGATGAGTTCTCTTGGCAAGAAAGTTGCTCTTGTTGAAGAAAGTTCTTCAATGTATGGAGGAACTTGTATCAATATTGGCTGTATTCCAACAAAAACATTAATCCATGCAGCTGAAAATCATTTAACATTTGAGCAGGCAATGGCTGAAAAAGAGGTGGTTACGCATCGATTAAATCAGAAAAATAAAGCCAATGTGGTCAATGCTGGTGTAGATCTTTATGATGCTAAAGCAAGTTTTGTCTCTAATAAGGTTATTAAAATAGTTGCTGGCGAGGATAGCGAACAGATAACAGCTGATACTATAGTGATTAATACAGGCGCCATTTCAAATCGTTTGCCTATCCCAGGATTAAAGGAATCTAAAAATGTCTTTGACAGCACTGGTATTCAAAAATTAGAAACTTTGCCACAAAGGTTAGGAATCATTGGAGGGGGTAATATCGGGCTTGAATTTGCCAGCCTTTATGCTAATCTTGGCAGTAAGGTCACCGTTTTTGAGACTGCTAACCGTATTTTGCCACGTGAGGAGGATATCGTTGCGCAGCTAGCAAAAGAATACATGGAAGAAGACGGTATTTCCTTTGTTTTAAATGCTCAGATAAATGCTTTAGAAAATGATGAAGATGATAATGTTATTTTAAGCAATCATGGTCAGAAAATGAGTTTTGATGCTGTCCTTTATGCGACTGGTCGTAAACCGAATATTACTGACTTGGGACTTGAAAATACAGATATTGTGGTAACAGACCGTGGTGCCATTGAGGTTGATGATTATTGTGAAACTAGTGTTCCAAATGTTTATGCTGTTGGGGATGTCAATGGCGGACTCCAATTTACTTATGTGTCATTGGACGATTATCGCATAGTTTTTAATAAATTAACTGGACAGAGTGATTATAACGCTAGTCAGAGAAATAATATCCCCACTACATTATTTATTAAACCTGCTTTGGCACGTGTAGGTTTAACAGAAAAAGAGGCTGCAGAGGCAAATCTTCCCTATAAAGCAAATGAATTAATGGTTTCAGCTATGCCTAGAGCTCATGTTAATGGTAACCTTCGAGGTATTTATAAGGTTATTGTTAATGAAAAAACACAAGATATTTTAGGAGCAACTCTTTTTGGTGAAGGTGCTCAGGAAAATATAAACCTGATTAAGTTAGCTATGGATAACCATATTCCATACACTTATATTAAGAATCAAATATTTACGCATCCTACTATGGCAGAGAACCTTAATGACGTTTTTAATTTTT
>SKET01001152.1_pt1 | contig 18900 bp, 11 predicted proteins | sample 4841461 | NCBI WGS metagenome assembly SKET01 (sample SAMN11008802, study PRJNA524170) | human gut metagenome | biome: Human fecal sample; material: Feces; isolation source: fecal sample from pouch patient p5 | host: Homo sapiens | place: Israel: Tel-Aviv | collected 2014-02-13
AGACAGTGTATAGGGTTCCAAACCTGCGTGAAAAAAAACGCCCTATATATTCTATTAGTAAAGCCTAAATGTCCTTCTAAAGCGCTAACGCGCCTTATATTATTTGGTAAAGCAACCTTTCGCCTTTATTGATATGATATAAAACAAGCTTACTTACTAATAAAGCGGCAACAAGCACCTTCTTTCTCAAAAAGTAAAGTTTCGCGCTTGTTGCTTTAGAAAAATGGCAGCGTTAGCGCTTTACTAATACTTATATATAATATATCAAGTAAAGGCTCTTCTCCTTTTCTACTAATCTACAACTCTCTTTACTGAGCGAGACTCCATCCATATCCCTACTAGTGGTTCTTTTTTTTTCTATTCTATCATTTGTTTGACAGCTTAAACCAGGCTCCATTTTAGAGAGTTTTCGGTCTTAATCAAGATAGGTCAGGGGCGCGTCAGAACGGTCGGTGGCTGCTTAGTCTCATCCGAGAATCTCTTTGTACTGCTTTTTTCAAAGAAAAAAAAAGAAAGAAGGGGTTCGATTTAGGCTCCTTCCCTTACAGAGCATAGCTGCGCTAGCAGGTACTACGAGCCCTCTGTCCCGCGCATCTAACCAGCTCGCGTGGTTCACCGGTTCCACCGAAAACTCTCATTTGTTGAAGCGGAGCATAGTGCGCTTTAGGCGCCGAGCGAGAAACGTCTCTTCTTTCGTTTCGATTTATTCACTGATCTGAAACTTTGCACTTGTTTTCTTATTGATTCCAGGGGCGGCGGCGTTCTTGAATGAAGTCTATCCGAACCGAATTAGCACTTCTCAGATCAGGCTAGGCCTCTCCGGCCGAGCTGGGCGCCGGGGCCCTGGATGCGCTAGCGATCGGCACATAGGGGAGTGGTTGCCCGGGTTTCTCGGCCTGGTCTCCTGCACCTCGCATTCATGATATCTACATTCAACTGTGCCCCGGAGACACGGTCGAAGCACGCCCGCCCAGTGTGCTTCTTTCACGACATGCTCTGGTCCCGGGTGTCTTCCAGTGGTCTTCTAGCGTTAGAAGAAGTCGTGTCCGTCCCGGACATCTGCAATGTCCTCCCACGCTTTTTTTTAATATAGGACAAACTGAAGGAAAAGACTGACCCATTCGGTGACTTTCGCGGTCGCCCTCACTGAACCGACTTGAATCTGAACTACGATTCAGATCAAGTCTTACCGACATCGGATTTCCTTTTCGTGCCATATGCGCTTTTACTTTACTTTACCCCTTTTGATTCCCGGTCCAATATTTGTTCTCGAAAGTCTTCGTTTTCGTTGCTCTAAGGTACACCCGAGCACCTTTTGGTGATGCGATGGTTTGATCCTATCCTCTCTCTCACTTGAAGCCTTCAAACAAAGAAAGCTACTCCGCTATATATACTAAAAATTTTTCATATACGAGATTTCTGTTCCATTCCTGCCGACACTAGCTGTATGTAAGACCACTATAGTATGATGGACTAGGCGTCCCCAACTGCTACTGTTTTTGACTTCCCCCAAAAGGTCTTTGGCAATCTCAATCCTATTCTTCTGCTTCTGCTTCTCCGTTTGGATACATGGTAACATGTCCCCCGTATTTGGCGAGGGAAAGGATGATGAGCGAACTCTTTCGAGCGGGGGAATATTCCAATTCCAATTTAAATTGCTAATTGAGTGAATTAAGCAAGGGGGATCTCGAATTGTCTACTTGAAGGGGGGAGGGGGGATGCTTCCCATCCCGCAAAGGAGCCGTTAAATCTTTTCTTTTTCGATTTCCATTTCGCGCTAGGGCACTCATCCGTTGCTTGTTTGTAGTTATGTCAGGCAAAGGTATTCTCCCTCTTTTTTTTTGAAGTCCATTTTTCGGTGGTTGGAAAGCGAGCGAAGACTTTAACCCGCTGCTCCTTTTTGGTCTCTCACCCGTGGAGTCCATTCACTCCACTGATCGAGCAAGCACGGCCGTATTCTACTTGCATGTGTTAAGCATATAGCTAGCGTTCCTTCTGAGCCAAGATCATACTCTTCTTTTGAGTATGATTGGGCCCTGCAGTGGTAGAACCTGGCGAACCAGGCGTACTACCGAACATTGATTCTCTCTCCGGAGCCTATATATGCAATATGCACCAACTCGAGAAAAATAAAAGAAAACTACAAGCAACTACATCAACAACCTCTATTCCTGACGTGAACGGACGCTTTCAGTTAGTTATACTTATAACGTTATATATATATATATATAACAATAAAAAGCGTGTGATATCTATCAACAATAGTTTCAACCAAACTCTTAGTTTTCGAAGGCCGAAGAAGAATAGCTTGCAAGTTAGACAGAATTCTGGTTAACCGTGAGATTGTTACTCTCTTCTCCGAAGCTAGAGTTATTACTGGTACTAATGGACTATCTGACCATGCCCCAGGCATTATTCAGTTGAATCACTCAGTGCAGCACAGCCATAAACCTTAAAGGTTTATTAATGCGCAGTCTAATCATCCCCCCTTTCTCCGAACTGTGAAGCAAGCGTGGAATATCCGAGTTGAGGGCAACCCCATGTTCCAAGTGTCCAAAAGCTTAAAGCGGTCAAAGAGGCGCTGAAAGGTTAGAACGTTACCACCTTTGGCAAAATAGCTGAAAGAATCAACGTCCTTAAGGATGAGCTGTACGAGAAACCATTCTTGCGAAGGACCAAGGAAATGAGCAAGCAGCGATGGATTAAACTCGAAAACTATATGAACTTAATGCAATGCTTGACGCGGAGGAGTCTCTTATGAGACGGAAATCTCGGGTCCTGTGGTTGAAAAATGGAGATAGAAAGACAAGAACTATATGAGCTGCCTTATCCGATCTTTTGAGGGCTTTCCTATGAATTTCCTAGTTCCATTGGATTAGTTTTAGTTGAAGGACAAAGAAATGAAGTATATCGCTGCTTCGGCAAAACTGCTGGGGGAGTACCTGATAATGCCAATCGTAAGAAAAAAGGTAGTTCTCCTCCGGACCCTCGCTTTTCGGCTGAGTGGGGTAAGCCGCGTTCGTCTATCGAGCTACTCCGCTTCGCTACGTTCCTTTGCGCCCGTTTCACCATTTATACAGACTAAGACGGGCTTCTCGCCCCACCTCCTTTCGGAAGAACTAACCGCGATACTTTCAAAATTTTATTTAGCGGGAGCCTTGCTTTCATAATTGGATTCATCGGCTCTGTCACGACTTATCCACGAAATTCCAACACCGGTACCAAAAAAAAAAAAAGAAACCGTTGAAGTCTTTAGTAGATCTGGTTCGGTGGAGGGACTAGAAAAGAAAGAATCGGGCGGCGCCCTCTTTACTTTTTGATCCGAAACGGTGGCTGCTCGTCCAGATGCTAGATATCTACGCGGCGCAAACTAAGTTGATAGGGCCAAAGTAGTCTACTTGCTTACCATGCCTGAGGGAGGGCCTCCGTCGAATCATAAAATATCGTCAGAGGATAGACCAGAAAGAAGGTGTCAAAGGGCTTGGCGAAACGCCCCGAGGGAGTTTACCTGCTCCACCTAAATGTATCAAACAGCAGCAGCGTACAACAGAAAGAGCTAATCCGCAGTTCGTCGATATGTCCCTTACTCTTTACTAAACCTAGGCCCACACCTTTGCTCATTCAAAAAGGAAGATGCGCTCGGGGGCGACTCTCAAAACAAAACCAGAATAAAGATAAAGAAAGATCTTGAGACCGCCGCGGTGCGTACATCGTAGATTAGGAGGAATAACCATCAGAAAAAGACTCACCTCCAACTGAAGCGGACAAAGAAGAAAGGAACTCCGTTTTAGCTTCACCCCAATCGAAGGCCCGTATAGACGCTCCGACAACTCAACTACTACTGCGGGTCAACCCCCGTCCCCTCTCCTTTCAGTCGGCGGGTAACCTCCTCCTTCTTTTGCTTTGTGATTGGATGAACCGGCTTTGAATGAATCTGCTTTGGAACCAGCCTTGTATTAGTCTTAGTATTTTCCATTTTTATTTAAGAATAGGCGGTCAAGTACCATTCCTATTTGTCCACGAAGCGAAGCCAACAGAGATAATATCTCATTCCGGTTTAATCTCTTAGTAAGGAACCGCCGATTGATGGTTTGAACGGAGTAGCCCGACCAAAAGAATTGGAGTGTCTGGGCGAGGAACGGAGCTCTTTTCGTTGCTTCCACTGCCGCTTTCTCCGGATCTTCCTATCCATAGAGAGAGCGGGCAACCTAATCGGGTTTAAATCAAGAAGAGCGGGTGTTCGGCATTCCAACTCTGGCATGATCAAGGCCCCAGCAGCTCGGATAGGAGTTCAAATTCTTATGTTTTCGTATGCTTCCATAAAAAAATTCCTACTAATTAACTAGATATGGTTCAAAATGCTACCAGACACATGCCAATATCAAACTTCCTCCGCCTGGACTGATCTTTATTAAATCCCCTGAGCAATGCGCAGAATTTGCTATATTGAAAGCGGCTTTCATAAGTAAGCAAGTACTGTTGACGAGGCAAGGTCTTTGTGAGACCTAACCGTGGCAGTTCGAATAAGAGTTACCGACCGGCGAGCACACCGAGCTTCAATTCGAGATGGAACAACGCGCGAAACTCCTGATTTCCATGACCTGTGGATGACATAGCTTAGCTTGAGGATGCCGCTGCTCTTTCCCACCAAGGGATGTGACTTGAAATTTCTCGAATGCACTGGTGCTAGGTCGCCAGGATAAACAAAAACTATACTTCCACTTCTCACAGATTCTGTAGTGACGGAATGGCTCTTGTATTTATCTAGCTATTTAATTATTTCTGGTGAACCCTAGTCAATTCCATCATACCGGAAGAAGCCAAAGGCAAAGAAGTCTAGAAACTTCTCCGACGACATCATATGTTAAAGAGAGTCTCGTCGTGTTCAGGCGGCTAAGCTTACCAGCAATAGAACTACTTAAAGTAGGCTGTTCGCTCTCTGCCGGTCGGTTTGATCCCAATGAGGGAGCTCAAAGCAACCAGAGTTTCTGCCTCAACTAAACCTGTTCCTATCTTTCCTTTCGAAGCGGTATATGCGGGACTTTTAAGATCTAGCTCTTTTCCGGGCAAATGATTCAAATGAGAGCTGTGGAACACATGCATAACTGGATTAGCTTACTATTGATGATAGGGCCCAAGGAACAGAGGCACCAGACTTAGTAAAGTAAAGGGGGTTTATCTCTCTAAAACAGAAACAGAATAGGAGACTCAGATCTAGGCCCTTCGGGCAGGCGATCCCAACATATGACAGCCCGGGGCAGCAGCCGAGGTTAGGGCTCTTGCCATTGGATTTAACGATAACTCTCGGCGCAACGTTAAATTAGGGTCTAAAATAGGCTGTTTTGGGACTTTCAAGGGCAGCAAGCAGTAGATATGTGTTTACGATACCGAGGTCAATGCATGAAAAACACTTGCTGGTTCATCCAATCGCAAGACGAAAGAAGAGGTATAGTTTTCCAACCGGAAGAAGAATTCGTGCAGAGGCAGCTAAAGAGCTCTAAAGCATTGGCTTGCCCCTCATGGATACGGTAGCTCTCTAGAGAGCTTCTATGCCTTTCAGTTTCAAACTAAACAGAGGAGGAAACTCAAATTGGAAGAGGAGTGGAAGTAGCTCAACTGGCAAGGAAGAGGAGGCAGCCAAAGGCCATTAAACCTCGAGAATTGGTTAGACCAGACAGGAATAGAAAAGAAATTCGTTGGTTGTTACAATCTACGTTTGGGGGATGTCTTGGCTTTGTGATTGACAGATATAGATTCATCTCCACCCTTCGCGGGGCTCCCCTTTTTGTAAGAATTTGTGCATGAGCGACTTAGTGGTTAGCCGAGCTAGTTACTCACTCCATGGCATGATGGGAAAAGCCCCCTTCTGATGGTTGAGCGGGTAAAGCCCTTATGAAAAGAGTGAACCGGGCGTAGCGTAGAGGCTGCCAAGAGAGCTTTAAACCTCTATCTTACACCTGGCAGGAGATGTAAATACTTACTTTCGGGTTATTGGCCTCTGGAACAAAAATCATAGGATGCTAGCTAGATTGATTGGTAGATTAGAGGTCTTCCGTCTAGCCTTTTGCTCCTTATCTCAGACAGAGCACAACGGGTAAGGAAAGTGCTGTTATGTTAGGCCGGAGTGTCTTTTTCTTCAGGGAGAGGCTCGTCGAGCAGCATTTGGTGATTTCATTATCCGAGAGTGGGACGAAGTCTTTCTTTTCCTTTTAAATTCTTAAAAAAAAATCCGCATTCAGTCTCTCAACTGAGATCTACGACATTTCCTCTAACCTTTGGTAATGTAAGCTAATCCAATAATGGAACTACGGAATCTGTAGCATGTTTACCCAACCTCTGCCCTTTAGATAATGCATCCGATGGAAGAAGGCTAGCTTTCGTTAGGGAATTTCTCATCACAGAAGGAACGAAGTAGCTTGATCGAAGATAAGAGAGAGGAGAAAGCCATACGGGATGATATTCTAGTACTTTATAGCACAGTTTACCTGTCATTGATAGGGCCCTGGTATTATGGTTGAGCAAGTAAACAACTACCTTGATTTCAAAGCGCAACCGCTGTTCAAAGAATATCAATGCGGCGGGAGTATAACTATGGCATTAATAATTAGAATTCGGAAACCTTTGTCAGTCAAGTCCAAGTCTGCCTCTCTCGAAAAAAGCTTAGCCATCGTAGAGCGGTCGACCTAAACGAGAATGGATACGGCATGAGAGACGATACGGACGAGTCATAAGCGCGGTCGGGGGTCCCATCCCTTTTGCAGGGAATGGTTTTTTCCGGTTGTTTGTTCCTTGGTCGAAACATCGGGTACCGACTCATTGAAACAGCAAAACTTTTCTGTAGGATATATGTGGTTGCACCGGAACTACTCTACTTTTTGGAGGGGCTCATCAAGCGCTTTCTCCAACTTGCTCGCGGGTTGGCCCAATTTATTCTTATCTATATTCCTCAACTGGTACTTGATCGTCATTATGTGAGAATCCCCTTTCTTTTGAAACGGAGTCTAACTCTCCCTCGCCATTAAAGATACCGAACCAAGTCTCTACTAAAGTGAAATCGGCTCTGCTCATCCCAAATAGATATGATATCTTCCAGATTTAGGAATATAAATGAAGCCCTTTTTTATTCCAGAATAGAATACGAGCGAGAGTCCAGTTACTCTGTTTCATCGAAAACAGAACGTAATAATCTTATAGAATATCTGGAGTCGTATAAGTTAAGATTCATTCAATGAGCATCCTTTATTTCATAGAAATTGGGGCAATAGAATAAAAAACCAACCGATCCAACTTTCAGGCATCAAGATACGTTTCGGGCGTGGATGAAACTCATAAGAGATTCCCAACATATCAAAAGATTTCCGTTCTTGAAAATCTTCACTTTTCAAAATCCAGAAAACAGATGGGATTCTAGGATTTGATTCCTCCCTTTGGCAAAGACTTATTTGCATACCTATTCCGGTTGATCCACACCATACTGTATTCTCGTAAGATGATACACACTAGCTAACAATCCGCCTGGTGCTACATCATAGGCATACATGGAATAACTTTTGATTCCTATCCTGGATTTGGAATCATCGTAAGGAGAGGGCTGGGGGCTATGTTGGGACGAGATTGAACGTATCAATATACATTTCCTTTCCGTCAACTAAAGTCTGTTCCTTTCCCCCGTAAAAATGAAATGGCAATAACTCATCTCGGGCAAGAACCCTTAAAGGCAATAACTCGTTTCGTCGATCAAGAAATTCAACACTGGGGTGCAGCGCAGGGCTTCCACTCAAAGAGGAAGCCCCAGCGGAACGGTCAACTAAGAGTGAACAATTAGAATTGACTAAAGAAGATAGAGGTAGCTTGCTTACTTAGTGCTTGCGCTAAGGAAGAAAGAAATATTGTATCACTTCTTTTCTATACTGATTGAAATTTCGTTGCTGTGTCAGAAGAGAAGAAGGATAGCTATACTGATTCGGTATACTCTAAAGACACCCTCGGTACCACTATTGAAAATCTCACTTAAATTAAATCTCAGTGAATTTCCATTTACTGATCCTATCTTTCACAGAATCGACCCCCCGCTTTTTCTGTACATGAATATGTGGAGCTCAGCATGTCTGGAAGCACGGGAGAACGTTCTTTTGCTGATATTATTACCTGTATTCGATACTGGGTCATTCATAGCAAACCTATACCTTCCCTATTTACTTTACTCGACGAATTAAGGGGTTTGGTTATTCGTCAGCACGGGTTTAGCTTCCTCTTCCTCTTGGATTGCGTCAACCGCTCAAGTGAAGCCAAAAAGGGAGGATTTCCGAAAGGCTCCGATCCAGTTAAAATCCGTTTAAGCTAAAAGCACCGGTTTTCTCCCCAGGCAAAGGCCAGTCAACAGCCAGTCCACAAGAGAACCCCGAAACGGGAGCAAACCCCCCTTCTACCTTTCTTTCTTTCAGAACCTTTCTCGCCTGCCGTTAAATGAAAGTTTATTTGAGTTCCCAATGGCTGGTGAAAGTGAAATAGGAGACCTCAAGCTGCCATACTTGACTAGAACCGAAGGAAGATCTCTCACACCGGCAATGGAAACTAGATGTCAACGAGCGGCACATAATTGAAATTGGACAACCTCACCCCCCAGTGAATGTAGTCGGATGGACAGATCGACTGTCGCATGATCGAGTGTGAGCGCATGATCGACTGTTAAGGTAGGACCTTCAACAAAGAGAGTTGATCAACAAGTTCAGACTATTTTCTGTCAATTCGGCTGTCCTCTCATTTCTATTATAAAATCAAATGTCTTGAATCATTCGATATAAGGGCTTCACTTCAAAGAGGCATAGGAACAATGTCCCGAAACTGAAGATGAGACTGAAAGCTGCCATACGAGATTAGAGAATAGAAAGTAAGGAACTGTTAGAAATGGAATATGGATCTTGCCCATATATATGTACTTTATTTTATCTTCTTTCTTGTCGGATTCTCTGGGGGATAAAGAAAAAGTATATGCCCCGGACTCGCGATTTGGGGATTTCCCTGGCTAGGATGCTAAAGATCGGATGCTGCCTCCTTTAAGGAAGGTGCCTAGCCTTGCTAAAGGACATGCTACCACCCTACCAAAGCCGACAAAGTAAAGCAGGAAAGTCATCAGGTGACGAAGACGGAGGAAAGGCAAAAAAGGTCAATAAAAGCTTCTTATGTGGCATTTGGCATTTGTCCAAAAATCCCATTCTATGTCTATGCCATCTTATTTACTATGGATTCAACCTCTCGATGCTCCCCTTGTCCTTCCGGGATGTCGAAAGCTTCAGTCAACACAGTCCTTAGCCCACATCTATCTAATAAGAGTCCTTACCCCGCATTCATCAATATCAATAAAAGTAGCAGGCGTGAAGGTTTAGTATACTCACTTCTAGTTACCGCACAACGTCCTATCTTCATTCCCTTGGAACTATGTATTGCAGTTGGCAGATCACAGAAGGAAGTCAATAGCATACTAGAGTAGAGGGTAGGGGGGAAGGTACTGATTTAGCAATACAGCTAAACCACTAATTATCTAGGCGCCTATCTCTTTTCTTTTGTTACAGAATTCAAGAGTCAGGCATGAAAGATCAGAGAAAAAGGAATCAGTCTTAGAAGTTCATAGATGGTTAAATGCAGTCCTCGGAGAATAACTAGGAGAGAAAGAACTAAGAAGAAATAACTCTAGCAACAGGGAAAGAGAACTCCTAAGAGTAAGAGCAGCCCTTCGTGTAGGAAGGTGTAGGAGCGAAGCCACTCTTGCCCCTTCTTCCACTAGTCTTAGAGCTAGGAACTGGGAAAGAGTAACCGAGAAAAGGCATGAAGGGGCTTACTAATAATAAAGAGAAGGCATGAATGAAGGAGCCTAGTCTATTTGAGGCGGGATGCCCAAGAATAGAAGTAGCCATATGCCGAAAATCGTCTTCTGTGATGTCAGGGAGAAATCGTCTGCTCACTTGCGACAAGAGGGCATTCTCTGCCATTGATTCTAGCACAACCGATTCTCTTACTAAAGAGGTTGTAGAATAAGATGTGATGCTACTACTTCTATTGAGACGTGACCACCCAGGAAAGCCAGATCCGGATAAAGGGGGCAATGTCCTGACTTTCGCTTTAGGAAGAAATCCAGACTTTGGAGCTCAGCTTAGGGATCAGAGGCGAACCACCTAGTATGGTACACAATCAGTTCACTAAGACAATCGGAGTGACCGGGCTATGAAGTCCACCCAGCTTTTCGGGTTTACCGAGCAACACTCGTGGAATGGCGATTCGGAGTTAGGTTAACGGGCTTGAAGGCGTGACCCCTTTGATTTTCTTTATTTGGCGGGGTTACCGCGGTTCCTTCGACTTTCGTTTCGGGATTAACGGGACCCTTATATTTACTCAGACTCCGATTGGTAGGCAATCAACAGTCATAACAACGAGATTCCCCACTGACTGCCTCTATCAGATAGTACGCGGGTCTTTTTCCGGAAAGAACTCATTTTCTAATAGAACTGGTTTGCAATAATATGTGCTGCTCCTCCTTCTCTTGAGAGTTCCCTCGGGCAAAGAGCAATCCATCCTTGTACCCATACAAAGACTCACTCTTTAGGGAAAGTTATTTCTTCTTCTTGGCGAAGAGAATCAGTAAGACAATCGGGATAGCGGAATGCCTGCCTATGTCTAAGGGGGTGGAGGATAGGAAAATACTTTATAATAGATAGATAGATAGACACAAACGAAAGAAAGCCCTGGGTGAAGAGAAGAGTGCCTATGTCCCGTCCCCATTGGGTAGGTAATCAAGAGGTAGAACCAGGAGATGAACCAATGAATTCCTCTATAAGATAGTATGCAGGTCTTTTTAAAGAACTCACCTTTTAGGGTACAAAACCGATTCTCTTAGAAAAGGGGTTCGTGAAGAATTCGTGAATAAGATGTCCTGCGTTCGGACTTAGAGTGACCCCGATAAAGCGGACAACCTGGAGGGAATTCCTCACAAAGAGGAAAGCCTTAGCTTAGCCTTCTAAAGTAGACGATTTTCCACCTAGAATGAATGTGAAAAGAAGATGAAAGAATCGTGTGATACTATAGCTAGCTAGATCCCCAGAGGAATCGCTCGACTTAGCCCTTTGGCGGGCGGGCTTCGAGGACCCTACAACCTAATTCTTTATGCATGGATGCAGGTATTATTATCGCTTAACGCTTGTGCTAAGGAAGAGCCAACTCCTTTCTTTGGGATCAGCGCTTGTGGTACAATCCATTTCTTTTATAGTACACAACCGAGTCTCTTAATAAAGAGAAGTTGGGGACATAGTAAACCTCCTACTATAAGAGCGATTCCCTGGGACCAGGCCCTATTACGTAAGGGGGGAAGGGGAAAGATTGAATCTTGAAAGACTGAGCCCGGCTAGCAAGATCGGGAGGTTTAGTGTCCTCTTAAGAAGGAATACCCAACTTCTGGGGTCAGCTTCGATCACGAGGAGAGAAGAGCGGACCATTTAAAGTCTCAATTCCTATCCGCCCGAGGTATTATTATCGCTTAGCGCTTGTGCTAAGGTGGAGAGTTCGATTTCAAATCCAACGATTTATTGACCTACGAATCTGCTATTACGCAACTCAACCCTTCTCCGCAAACTCTTTCAGTTGTTGGATGCGCAAAACAACCTATTCCCCTTTCCGACGACTCGGTGACCTTTGACACGTTACACCTGGTTGCACGTAATCTTGACTTTCGCCTTTCACTCGTGCAGTTGGCCAATCAAACTAATTACTCTCTAGTGACTTTGAACCTTGAGACCGAGCCCTGCCTCTCACCTTTCGGTTCATTGCAAGGTATTATTATCGCTTAGCGCTTGTGCTAAGGAAGAAGGGGGTAAAACAAACATCTTTTGACATGTCGAATATTCACTAACGAAAGTGGGCTTCTATCATGAGTTTCAGCTCCCTTTTGGGCTGAGGGTTGAATTGCGTGCCTAAGTGGGCTTCCAGTGATTGCTGCAGCTAGCCTTTTATTATATCACGTAGGTGACGAGACAGAGATAAGGTGACCTTTATCTGGCTACCCGAGTCTCCGGTATGGTTCTTCGTCTTCTCCTACTGCTACTACGTCCAATTCAACGAGACGCCGGTTACGATTCGACGAAAAGAGAGCCGGTACAATCGATTAAAGGCATTGGGGGAGCTTGAGCTTCCGGGCGAGGATTCCACGGTAGCAGCTGATTCATCACTTGCGGTAACTGCCTCACTCGACGCATAGGACGTATAGGAATCGGGAATTGGCACCCTCCGAATGAGCCAATACTGGATCATCGGGTAAACCATATCAAACAAATGGTAGCTGTGTGGATGATCGGAGCGGGTCTCTTTATTTGTAGGTTAGCGATCTGCATCAATTGGTTCTAATAAAAGCCAGCGACCGACAAAGAGTGCCTTATTCACTTTCGGGTACGACCGGTACACGTCTTGTCTGGCAGAGTAGGGTCACCCACCCTCCGAACCATGGCAATCCTGAACTAGCGTTCCCCATGCTCTACAGAGCCCTTCCTTCTGACTGATTCCTTTTCATAACCAGACTACATCAACTACACAGACGAATGCATTAGGAGGAGCAAGAGGCATATTCTGTTCCGTACAAGTGATCCATAAGTGCATCACCTGAGGTATGGGAGGTCGGGAGCTCTTCTCGTGAGATCGATCCAAGGCGAAGGAGTAAACAGACTTAAGAAACCAACTAGCCAACTGGCTACGCCAGACCAACGTCAAAAGCAGCCTATGCCCGCTTATCTTTCTTCTTGCTGGTAGCGACCTCTTCTTCGCCGAAGTCTTCTTCCCGTTCTCGACAGCCTATTGATTGGTATGGTAACAAGGTTCACATACTTTTCCTCACATAGTACCATACATCAAGATCTGTCCCGCTGGCATAAAGGCGCGGATCCATCTTTATAGGCTTCTAGAAGTGAAAGAGCTTCCCCAAGCAAGATAGTCTTTCTTATAAAAACAGAAAGCAATCTGCCGTACTCGCCAAATTGATTACAGGCTGCCACTCTCAGTTACCGGCTCTTGAACGAAAACCTGCAAATTCGATAAGATATTCATGAACATGGATACCACCTCCAAGACTTCGTAGCTTCCCTTCCTAGACCCCTGGGAAGCCCTACATTTGCTAGTCAGTTTAAGAATTCCTAGTATTTTAAGTGGAGATCTGGTGCCCCCCACACCAAGAGGTCTTTTGCTTTCGGTTCAGCCTAATAAGAAAAGGGATTGATTGCAAGTCTAGAATCTCCTTTGAAAGTTTTATTATCTGAACTGAAAAACCAAGTCGCGAACGGATTCTAATCCTTGATTTCAACCAGGCGTTGTTTTGTCGATGCGATTGGCGATTGGGGTTTCCCCTTTTCTAGTAGTTCTCGTGTGAAGCGCCCTAGATCAAAGGGGAGATTCAAAGCAAAGTCAGATGAGAAAACGCCGATTAGGAGATGCACGAATATTTATTCGATGTCTAGTTCCACCTATAAGATTCTTTAATTTGAACCCTATAACGTCATCCCCCTTATGGGAAGAACAGCCTTCGATTTACGGGCTGAAAGCGGACATAGCAACATCCTACCGAAACATCAGACACGCGCCTTCAAGCTGCCGGATTGGCATACCTAATCGAGCATCATCTGCTATTCACCAGCAGAGCTTTGCAGCTTATTCTTCCCTCTCCAGTTGAGGAAGTTTACTAGCTCGACCAAAGGTAGGGAGAGGGAGAGGAAGGGTGCCGACAACCCTAGATATCTATTAAAAAAGGGCAGGCTAGGAGGTTCTGTTACTGAACTCGAACCCACTAAGCGGGATCCCTTGCCTGGTCTTACAGCTCAAAAAGGAGGATGAATAATTGGGAGCCCAGTTCCTCATGCCAATAAGGGGTATTAGACCCTACCCGCAGGGAGTACGCTTGAACGGCACTATACTACCCACTAAGACCCGCTTTCTTGAGAGAGAAGCCTATGTTCTTGAGAGAGAAGCCTATGTTCTTGAGAGAGAAGCCTATGGACCCTTTCTCAATCTCAATAGGAATTGAGGGAGCTCATGGGGACTTCTAGCTACAGGACCAGTTACTAGTCCTCAAGAAAGATCAGATCACGCAGATCTTCCGCTTAAATCCACCTATGGAATATCTTGCGGAAACTACTCTCTTGACACAATTTGCATCAAAAAACACGGGGTTTATGGAATTTGTGTAGTCCGAGACAGAGACTAAATATATAGTTTCGTACCTTAGAGTTTCAATATAGGAGTCGGAAGCGAGAGATTAGAGAATAGAAAGTAAGGAACTGTCTGAAAGTTTGTCCCTTCAAAGCCAACTTCGTCTCTGAACTCAAGCCTTCCCTTTGACCCGCGTATCCTATCTGTAACCGAACCTGCGGGAAAGCCTACTGAAGAAGGAAAAGCAACCATATCTCCTTGGCAAACAAGACGGAACCGAAGCTATGTGCATAGTCTTACCCCTGCCCAATCTACTCAAAGGATTAGAGATCATGAACGAGAAAATCTCAATGAAAGACCGGAACTTACCTACGGGCTGACCTACGATCACCTATTCTTTTTTGAGTTTTTTCATGCAATGGGACTTTCGAGCAGAGACCATTGACTGGAGCAGATGAGAAAGCAGAAGAATCCAAGCCGATTTACACCAAGGGGTAAGGGGCAGGAAGGAGCCGCTTAACAAGGCACTTCCATTTCTCGCTCATCCGCTCGCAGCTAAAAAGCTATCCTTTGCTTTGATCCATTACTGGTTCCGCAGGCTCAAGCTTACTTCATTTTCCATCTCTCTATTTTTCTTTCTATTTTCTCGCCCAGCTAACCAGCAAGCTCTAACCCGGCCATCTATCTTTTGATTAACCATCCTCTCCTCTACTTATTCTCCCTTAATCTTCTTCCGAACTCTCTTTCTCTTTCCAGAGATGGAGGATCTGATAAACCAATGAGGGAACGGGGGGAAGAACAACACGGGTTTCACTGACTCACGCCCCCGAAGAAATGCAAACTGCGAGCAACATGCTCTTGCCTCATACATTCTATCCTGAGAATAGTAGCGGGCACTAAAAAGAACCCCCCATAAGTATTTAAATCCCCATTCAGAGACAAAGTTGACTTGGAAGGGACAAAGATACTTACCCCGTTCGATCCGTGCTTTTAACTGTGGCAGCGGGCAAATAGTCCTTACGTGCGGGTACTGGCCCCCTCTGGGGTGCGATATGCTTTATTTTTTTGGCAATCCATCGAAATTTCGATTAGGGCGATTCCGTTTAGTAAGATAGATGCGGATAAGGACTCCAACCTTGCTAACAAGTGAGCGAGTAGGTGGAGTTCCCCTTAGCCTCGACCAACATTCCATGCCTGGGGTTCTCCGATCTGCTTTCTTATTCGTCTCTTCGGATGAAACAAGGTTAGCATTTCTGATTGTTCGTTAATAAGAATTACAAGTAAAAGCACCTTAATTGCCCGGCTATGGCTGCTGCGGGGGATACGGGAGTACCCAACCCCGCTTGCTAGACATTTCTTTCGCTATCCTATCTAAAAGGCTGCTCGATCAAGCCGCTAAGAAAAAAAAGAACAGGTCTCTTAGAGCCTTTCTTCTTCGGCTTCGTTTCTTGCTTGAGGTGGGGGACCAAAGTGGCCGTTAGGCATCTCCGTGGAATGGAATCTCGTTCTCTACCCTTCTATTCGTGAGGCGGTGGGGCATAGGCTGAGTTAAACATGACCCATTGAAAGGGAAAAGCCATATCATATGGACAGGAGTGAGCTTCCCCCTGGCCTAACTCTTGCTGATGAACCTTACTCGCTTGCTAACTCCCTTCCCTGTAAGACCTCTGCTTGAGACTATCCTAGGATGAGAGCTGGAAGGGATAGGATTTCTGCCTTCCACGGCTAAGACGGAATTCAATTTCGAGATGCGAAGAATAGCCGTCTTTCGCCTGGGAACGGACATGAAAAAGGAATTTCTAGAATCATATGAATGTGCACCCTATGATTTCGTCAACCCTCTTCCTGATACTAGGGACATTGGCTTCTTTCTTACCTATAATATTACCAACTGCTGTTATTCCGCTAAAGCCAGGAGAGCGTCTAATGAAAGTGGAAAAATCGTCTGCTAAAGGCCCGAAAATCGTCTTCTTTCTGTTTAAGCTTCCTCCGAAAAAGAAAAAGGAGTTAGAATATTGACATTATCAATTGCCCACGTGAAAGCTTTAAAGCAAGGTTCGCAAGACAGTCAGAATCAGAAAGAGAGGTATGCCTTAAAAGAACCGTTATCCCACAGGGTTTATCCCGCTAAACAGCTCTTAGTCCGCACTTCTATCGTGCATTCTAAGACCATGCCAGCCTAAAAGAAGAAGAGTCACTCACTCCTCCGCCAAGAAGTAAAGCAACCCCTGCTGTTCTCATTGCTGCGTCGAAAGGGGTAGGGAGGGTATCTAGGGCTAAGCCCGGCAAAATGCACATAACATAATCGGATTCTTTTTCTGTATAGTAGGAGAGGTCTATCAATGACTTAAAAACGACGTTGCCTACTCACCACCTTGCTCTTATGAAAGAGGACATTCGTGAACAACCCCTAGATTCGGATTAGTGAAAATCGAAAACGCTAGATTAACGAACAGCGGTTATTAGCCTAAGAGCGCTTACTGTAAGACCGTTTCACAGCAGCGGATGTGGTTATTCCTCGAACAGCGCTTATTGCAAAGAGCCAAAGAGCCTTTTCTTCCTAAGGAGATATTCATTAAACCATTAACAGTCGAACCGACCGGAGAGAGATTGCTTCCATCACAGACCGGAGAAGGTCACTAGCCTCAAAGCCGATAAGACCCTAAGACGCGACAACAACAAAAGGCATTTTCTTTCAAAAAAGCCTAACTTGAAAACTCTTATCTACGCTATTTAGCCCGACTCCTTTCTTTCCCCATGTGGAATCAGTCCCTGCTTTGCTTTGGTTTGGCTCTTTCTGTAACAACCTACCGGGCAAGATAAGGAGGAACGAACGTCAGAAGTCCCACAGCATATTCTGGTCCATCTGCAGCCTATGTCCATCAATCCTCCTCTCTTGCGGGGTAAACGCTTTCTAAAGATGGGCATTCAATCGGAATTGATAGAGTTATAGGAAAAATCAACCTTGCCCTTGGCTTGGGTACTTTAGATAGCTATTCCGAGAAAGACGCTAGGCCCCTCGCCCTATAACGCTTCTCGGCTTTCAAGAAATTCCTACTTATGATTCCGAACTCATATCCGTAGATGCCTTATTCAGTCTTAGAGCTAAGAGTTAAGCGCTTAAATCAATTCAAGCCGTTTGGTTGCTAAATGCAAAAAAAAGAAATTTCCATTTTCCACTTAACATGAGTTAAATACAGTTAGACCTAAACGACATTCATTAGAACATAAAAATTCTCTTTTCTTGTCGTCTGTTTTGCTTCAGTTTTTAAAATAGAAGCTAATCATTTTTGTTGAATTTCTGCACCAGATCCAAGTTATATAAAGTTTGTGTTCAACGCCAAAAACTTTCCATCGGAGGATTACTATGACTATATAATTGTAGGAGGTGGCACTGCCGGTTGTCCGTTGGCCGCCACCTTGTCACAGTCCTATCGAGTTCTTGTGCTTGAACGAGGTGGCGTTCCCTATGGCAACCCCAATTTGATGACCCAAGAAAGATTCTTGGCCACACTCACTGAGGTTGATACATTTGACTCCCATGCCCAAGCCGAGGATGGGGTCCCCAACGCCAGAGGACACATTCTTGGTGGCAACAGTTCCATAAATGCCGGCTTTTACAGCGGAGCAGACCAGCAATTCTATCAGAAATCGGGTGGGACCTGAGAGTTGTGAACGAGCCGTACGAGTGGGTTGAGAAGGCAGTTGTCTTTAGGCCGGAGCTTAGGAACTGGCAATCATTGGTTAGAGCCGATGTTCCTTTCCTTGGCAGTCGAGCTCCTTCGGATCCTTTTATCTTGGGCATCTCACTTGTAATGCAAAGCATTCTTTTCGATCTTGTACCCACGGCACTGAACACCAACCCAATCTCGATGATAAAAGAAAACTACAAGCAACTACATCAATCAACTACAGCTTGAGAGCGGATACAATGCACCACTGATTTTTTATATAGAGTTATTTCTCAAACCTATCTTTACTTGATACTTGATGGCACGCTCGCTCTGTAGGACTCGAATTCAATCACTGAAACCGATTAAACGCATGTTAAGAGCATACTCGCGGATGAGCAGGTCAACATGCCGATCGGTTCTTAGGGGGAGTTCCCTACTCCGCTAACGCTATGATCCGGTCAAGGCGAATGGATGTAGTGAAGTTACCATTTACTACTTAAGATATTGTGTTAGCAAGCAAGACGTGACTTCTCGCTGATGATGTTTAGTCAGGTCTAGTGCTCTCTCTCTATGAAAATAGTCGTCTGTCTCACTTCCCGAAGAGAGGGAAACCACTCCTTCTCCGTTCTTCTGCGATAAGAATGTTCCCAACGACTCGTTTGAGGCTGATATGTATAGCCGTAGTGGTTCTTCCGGGCCGAGGAGGCATTAGCACTGGTGCCTCAGAGAGGTCATCCTTGATTCGTCTAAAGGCTAGCTCTCGTCCTATACAAACTCTTCATCCTCTGTGTTGTCTTGAGCAGCGGGGCGGAATGGATCATCAGAGGGTGGAAATTTCCTCCAATCGGAATACTTGCTTTTCCATAGGGATTGCATGCCCACTTTAGGGATTAATCACTTCACGGGAGAGAACACGAGGGATGAGCGACGATCGACCTACCTAAGTTTTTACTAGTCATCATCGGCTTACCCGCTTGCTGAAACCTCCCTCCATAGCCGATGGAATGCTTGGATAGCCACTTAACTGTTCACTATACTTCCTGTATCC
>SKET01001154.1_pt1 | contig 18876 bp, 17 predicted proteins | sample 4841461 | NCBI WGS metagenome assembly SKET01 (sample SAMN11008802, study PRJNA524170) | human gut metagenome | biome: Human fecal sample; material: Feces; isolation source: fecal sample from pouch patient p5 | host: Homo sapiens | place: Israel: Tel-Aviv | collected 2014-02-13
CACTGAGGCATTTGGTAATGTAAGCAACAACGCCCGGTGCATCTTTCTGGACGACGACGATCGAGCTGTATTCTCCGGTAAAATCAACCTCCACACCATTGATCCGGCACAGGCGGGCTTTTCCGCCACCGAGAGATTCTCCGCGGATCATCATCTCCTGCCCTTCTTCATTTACCATCAGGATATCGACGGTATTCGGGTGTACGTCGGTTTCTACGTTGTTCGGAATGAAAGAATATTCGATTCCGTTGTCTGTCGCGATCTGGAAGGAATCGCGGATGCGCACGTCATCGGTGGCAAATCCCATAATACCGCCGAGAAGAGCACGGTCCGTACCATGACCGTGATAGGTTTTGGCAAAAGATCCATAAAGGGTAAATTCTACTTTTTTAAGAGAACCGGTGAGAAGCTTTCTTGCAAGCAGAGCGATTCTGGCAGCTCCCGCAGTATGGGAGCTTGATGGTCCGATCATATTCGGTCCCATGACATCAAAAACACTGATAAAGGACATAGTAAACCTCCTGTAAAATAATTGTTTTACGTAAGTAAAAAGGATTGACGTCTTATTAGTTATATTGTACCATCAACTTATGAGTGAAACAAATTCATAGATTTTATGAAGATGTTGAAAATTTTTCATAATGGAGTTAGAAGATGGAATTACGTCAATTACAGACTTTTATACAGATCGCGCAGATGCAGAGCTTTTCCAGAACGGCAGAGATGCTGGGGTATTCGCAGTCGGCAGTGACGGTTCAGATCCGCCAGCTGGAAAACGAACTTGGGAAAAGGCTGTTCGACAGGACAGGAAAGAAAGTGGTGCTTACCCCGCAGGGGGAAGAATTTCTGGAGCATGCCAACCGGATCCTTTATGATGTTCATCAGGCAAAAGCATCCATGAATGATACGGATGAATTGAAAAATCCACTTCACATCGGGACGATCGAGTCTCTGTGTACGGTGAAATTTCCAAAGATCATAAGGAAATTCAGGGAACAGTATCCCAGGGTTTCTATCCGGATTACGGTAGATTCTCCGGAAAAGCTGATCCAGATGATGGAACATAATGAACTGGATCTGATCTATATTCTGGATACACCAAGATGGGACAGCAACTGGATCAAGGTGATGGAGAAGGCAGAACCGGTTATGTTTGTGACATCGGTCAGTCATCGATTGGCAAAAGAAAGAAATTTATTGCTTGATGATCTGCTGAAAGAGCCTTTTTATCTTACAGAGCGCAATGCCAATTACAGGCAGGCACTTGATGGTCAGCTGGCGTTAAGAAGAAAAGAGCTTTCTCCGATGCTGGAGATCAGTGATACTGCATTTATCAAAAAAATGCTGATGCGTGGGGGAGGCGTTTCATTCCTGCCGCGTTTTGCAGTGGAAGATGATATTGAGAAAAAGAAACTCACACTTTTGGATGTGAAAGATATAGAAATTACGATGTATCGTCAGATTTTCTATCATAAAAATAAGTTCAAGACAAAAGAGATGGAGAAATTTGCAGAGTTTGCACTGGAGGACAACTAAGAGAAAATACGGCTATGGATAAGAAAAAATATACTGGGAGAATCCGGAACAAGACAATACTGGTATTTATTGTTATGTTTATCGGGATAAATTGTGCGGTGCATTTGCAGATAATGAACCGCATAAATGAAGAAAAATTAAAAGCGACGTATACAGCGGAGGCTACAGTCCGGAGAATAGAGGCGCAGATTAATAAATATCTGTCAAAATCCGATCTGCTGAAACAGATCATTGAGTCCGGAAGTACGATATCCGATGAACATTTTACGGAGCTTTCCGGGTTTATGATGGCCGATGATGATGTGATCGATGTGATCGAACTGGCAAAAGGCGGCACCGTATCGTCTGTGTATCCGCTGAGTGGGAATGAAGAAGCAATGGGACTGGACATGCTTACTGACCCGGATCGGAAGACAAGTGCAACAATCGCAAAAAACAGTGGAGAATATACGATCGCAGGTCCGTTTCAGCTGGTGCAGGGCGGAGATGGCGCATTATTATTCGATCCGGTCTATGTGAAAGGAGAAAACGGGCAGGAAGAATTCTGGGGATTTACGATTCTGGTTATTGACTGGGAGAAATTTATAGATGAGGTTAAGCTGGAAAAGCTGGAGGAAGCATCTTATCATTATCAGGTATGGAAAAAGAATCCTGTCACAGGTAAAAAGCTCACGATTGCGCAATGCGAGGAACCGGTGATGGATAATGCCCTGGAAGTCGTATGTGAGGTTCCGAATGATACCTGGTATTTTGAAATATGCCCGAAAGAAGGATGGTATTCCAAATCACAGCTTTGGCTGAACAGTCTGTTAGGTGCACTCCTTGCGGTCCTGATCGCGATGCTGTACTGGCAACGTGGAATGCGGAGTTATAAGGAGGCGCGTTACGCAGAAGAAATCAAAAAGTCGGCAGAGGAAGCGAAGGCGGCGAACACTGCGAAGACAGGATTCCTTTCCCGGATGAGCCACGATATAAGGACACCGTTAAATGGAATTATCGGTTTACTTAAGATTGACGCGAAGCATCCGGACGACAGAGAACAGGTAGATAAAAACCGGGAGAAAATGCTGGTAGCAGCCAATCATCTTCTGGCACTGATCAATGATGTGCTGCAGATGAGCAAACTGGAAAGTGGAGAGATGGTTCTGGCACATGAGGTGGTAAATTTAAATGAGTTATCGCGGGATATTCTGACGATCATGGAGCAACGTGCAGCAGAAGCAGGTGTTAACATAGAGTATGACAGAACATCGGATAAGGTAGAGTTCCCGTATGTGTATGCGAGTGCATTACATGTCCGTCAGCTTTTCCTGAATGTGTATGGGAACTGTGTGAAATATAATCAGGTTGGTGGAAAAGTAAAGATCCGTCTGGAAAATTTAGGGTTAAAGGATGGAATTGTCACCTATCGATGGATCATTTCAGATACGGGAAGAGGGATGAGCCAGGAATTCCTGAAGCATATCTTTGAACCGTTTGCGCAGGAGCATACGGACGCAAGAAGTGTTTATAACGGGACCGGACTTGGAATGGCAATTGTCAATACACTTGTCCACAAAATGAATGGTACAATCGAAGTGAGCAGTACAGAGGGAAAGGGCAGTACATTTATCATCACGCTTCCTTTCGAGGTGGCACAGGAAAAGAAAAAGGTGGAGAGCCTTCCGGAAGAGGAGACTCCGAGTATCTCTGGACTCAGTCTTCTGCTTGCGGAAGACAATGAGCTGAATGCGGAGATTGCAGAGGTATTGCTGAAGGATGAAGGCGCTCACATTACTCTGGTGAAGGATGGACAGCAGGCGGTCGATGCATTTGTCGGAAGTGAACCGGGAACTTTTGATGCGATCCTGATGGATATCATGATGCCAAACATGGATGGAATCACTGCAACGAAAAGGATCCGCACGATGAACCGGCAGGATGCAAAAGATATTCCGATCATTGCAATGACGGCGAATGCATTTGAAGAGGATGCCAGAAGATGTATGGAAGCAGGAATGAATGCACATCTGCCGAAGCCATTTCAGATGAACAAAGTAATTGAGACAATTGCGGAATTTTGCAAAAATAAATAAAAAAATCAGTTGACAAATGGAAAATGTCAGCATATACTACAACTAATTAAAGCAATAAACCGATGAACAAGAGGAGTAAGTAAAGATATTTATTTCCAGAGAGCTGCCGATGGTGGAAAGGCAGTAGTAAGAGTTTTTACCGAATGGACTTGTGAGGGCAGCTTGAAACTGCAGAGCAGGAGTAGACGCTGACGGGATGCTCGCCCGTTACCAAGGAGATGTGTATGTCAGTACGCAGTTGAGAGGTCGGCGCAGACCGACAATAAGGGTGGTACCGCAGAAGTAGAATTTCAAGAGCTTTTGTCCCTGTATAAGTGAAAAACTTATACGAGGACAAAGGCTCTTTTTGCGTGCTACAAAGAGGGCGTGCACGTCCGAAAAAGAATCATTTTGTGCTCGCACAAAGAATGATTCTTTACAGGACGTATAAGCAGTCTTCACACGACCGAGATGCAGCGTAGCGTAATCGAGGTGTGTAAAGACGCACGCCCGGTGTAAATCATTCAAAAACAAGCTTACTCAACATAAAAACAACAACGAAAATTCAGGAGGAAAGAATCATGTACCCAGATTGTGATGAAATTTTAAAAATGGCACCGGATTATGACATCATTCCGGTTTGCCGTGAGATTTACGCAGACGTTATTACACCGATCACACTTCTACGGAAGCTCGCAGCAGTCAGCAAACGCTATTATCTGCTGGAGAGTGTAGAGGGAGGCGAAAAGTGGGGACGTTATTCTTTCCTTGGGTTTGATCCGGTGATGCGTGTAAAATGCAGTTGTGGAAAAGTAACGATAGAAAAGGACGGCGAAGAAACGGAAAAGGTGACAGACAAACCGCTTGAAGTGCTGCGGGAGATCCTGAAAGATTATAAAGCGCCGCGGCTTGCCGGACTGCCACCATTTGCCGGAGGATTTGTCGGATATTTTGCTTATGCGATGATCGGATACGCAGAGCCGAAGCTGAAGATCAAAAAAGGAACCTTCAATGATTACGATATGATGCTTTTCGATAAAGTGATTGCCTATGACCACCTGAAACAGAAGATCAGCATTATCGTCAACATGAAAACAGATAAGGTGATGGAGAATTATGGAAAGGCAACCGCACAGATCCAGGATCTGGCAAACCTGATCCGAAGCCAGCAGACAGCAGATATCCCGGTGTCAAAAAGTAAGATTGATTTTACCTGCAACGTCAGTAAAGAAGAGTATTGCAGGCTGGTTGAAAAGACAAAAGAGTATATCGTGGACGGAGATATTTTCCAGGCAGTCATTTCCAGACAGTTTTCCAGTCCGTATGAGGGAAGTCTGATCAATCCTTACCGGGTGCTCAGAACCACGAACCCATCTCCGTACATGGTTTACATGAAGATTGATGACGAAGAGATCATGAGTACCTCGCCGGAGACGCTTGTCCGGCTGGAAAATGGCAGGCTTACCACATTCCCGGTAGCAGGATCCAGACCAAGAGGACTGACAGAAGAAGAGGATCAGGAACTGGAAGCAGATCTTCTTTCCGATGAAAAAGAGCTTTCCGAGCATAACATGCTGGTAGATCTTGGAAGAAATGATCTGGGGCGGATTTCCAAATTCGATTCGGTGGAAGTTACGAAATATATGATGATCCACAAGTATTCAAAGATCATGCACATCTGCTCACAGGTGGAAGGAGATATCCGGGATGACTGTGATGCACTCAGCGCGATCGAGTCTGTACTTCCGGCAGGAACTCTTTCCGGTGCGCCAAAGATCCGTGCATGCGAGATCATCGAGGAGCTGGAAAGCGAAGAGAGAGGTGTCTACGGAGGCGCACTCGGATATCTGGATTTCACCGGCAATATGGATACCTGTATTGCGATCCGGATGGCAGTCAAGAAAGACGGAAGAGTCTATGTACAGGCGGGCGGCGGAATTGTAGCCGACAGTATTCCGGAAAATGAATACCGGGAATCAGCAAACAAAGCAGCAGCTGTGATGAATGCGATCAAGGCAGCAAAGGAGGTACTGGAATAATGATTCTTTTAATTGATAATTACGACAGCTTTTCCTACAATCTGGTGCAGATGGCAGGAAGTATCAACCCGGATATTAAGGTCATCCGAAATGATGAGCTTACGGTAGAAGAAATTGAGAATCTGCATCCGGATAAGATCATCTTATCTCCGGGACCGGGATATCCAAAGGATGCCGGTGTGTGTGAAGAAGTGGTACAGAAGCTGCAGGGCAAGTTTTCGATCATGGGAGTCTGCCTTGGGCATCAGGCGATCTGCGAAGCCTACGGTGGTGAGATCATCCATGCAAAGGAACTGATGCATGGTAAAAAAAGCAACGTAAAAATTGACACAGCAAGTCCGATCTTTCATGGAATGCCGGAAGAAATCGATGCGGCAAGATACCATTCTCTGGCGGCGGATACCGAAAAGATACCGAGAACTTTAAAAGTGATAGCTACTGCAGATGACGGAGAAGTGATGGCAGTCCAGCACAAAGAGTATCCGGTGTACGGATTACAGTTTCATCCGGAATCGATTCTGACACCGAAGGGAAGGAAGATTCTGGAGAATTTCCTGGGGCTGTAGAGAGGAAAGGTGTTGCCTGGATCATATGGTATCGAACAGAAAGAAGAAGTAAGGATTTCAGGTACACGTGAAAATTTAATAAAATACATTTTACATAAAATAGCAGAGACAACAAGGCAGACAAGATGGAGGACAAAAATTATGATCAGAGAAGCAATTGCAAAGTTAACAAGAAAAGAAGATCTTACATACGAAGAGGCAAGAGGTGTCATGGAAGAAATGATGGATGGTACTGCAACGCAGGCGCAGATGGGAGGTCTTTTGATGGCACTTTCCATGCAGGGTGAGACCATTGATGAGATTACCGCATTTGCAGAAGTGATGCGTGAAAAGGGTGTGAAGATCAAACCGGAGAGGGAAGTCATTGATATCGTCGGAACGGGCGGAGACCAGGTGGGAACCTTCAACATTTCCACAACCTCTGCATTTGTAGTGGCAGCAGGCGGCGTGCCGGTTGCAAAGCATGGAAACCGCAGCGTGTCCAGCCGGAGCGGAGCGGCTGATGTTCTTGAAAAGCTTGGCGTGGAAGTTGCACTTACTGCGGAGCAGAATGAAAAAGTATTAAACGAGACTGGTATCTGCTTCATGTTTGCACCGGTTTACCACTCTTCGATGAAATATGCGGCACCGGTCAGAAAGGAGCTGGGAGTGAGAACGGTATTCAATATTCTCGGACCTCTTTCCAATCCGGCAGCGGCAACCATGCAGCTTCTCGGTGTATATGATAAAGAGCTTGCGGGAACAATGGCAGAGGTACTTTCCAACCTGGGTGTGACCAGGGGCGTTGCCGTTTGTGGCGAGGACGGGCTGGATGAAATTACACTCACCGGAGAAACGGATGTACACGAAATTCGTTTTGGAGAAATTACTTCTTATACGATCACACCGGAACAGTTCGGGCTGTCCAGATGCCCGCTTGCTGATCTGATCGGGGGAACACCGGAAGAAAATGCACAGATCACGATGGATATTTTGACCGGAAAAGAGACTGGGGCAAAGAGAGATGTGGTTCTGATGAATGCAGGTATGGCACTTTACCTTGGAATTGACGGAATCTCGCTTGCCGAAGGCGTGGAGAAAGCAAAAGAACTGATCGAGAGCGGAGCAGCACTTAAGAAGTACGAAGAGTTCCGTGAGGCAACAAAAGCAGTCGCAGCAAAATAGGAGAGGGCAATGATTTTAGAAAAGATTGCAGCAGATACGAAGCTGCGTGTGGAAAAAGCAAAAAGAAAAGTTCCGTATTCGGAAATCTGCAAAAGGGCAATGGCGATGGATGCCAATACCGGATTCCCATTTGAAAAGGCACTAGCAGAGCCGGGGATCCATTATATCTGTGAGGTGAAAAAAGCGTCCCCGTCAAAGGGTGTGATCGCGCAGGATTTCCCGTATCTGGAGATTGCGAGGGAGTATGAAAAAGCAGGGGCAGCCGCGATTTCCTGTCTGACAGAGCCAAAATATTTTCAGGGGAAGGATGCTTATCTGAAAGAGATTACGGAAAATATATCGATCCCGGTGCTCAGAAAGGATTTTACCATTGATGAGTATATGATCTATGAGGCAAAGACACTGGGGGCTTCGGTGGTGCTTCTGATCTGTGCACTTCTGGATACCGAGACACTGAAAAGATACATAAAAGTTGCGGACCGGCTTGGTCTTTCCGCACTGGTGGAAGTCCATGATGAAGAAGAAATGCAGTCAGCGATTGAAGCAGGAGCAAGGGTAATCGGTGTAAATAACCGGAATCTGAAGGATTTCACCGTGGATATCGGTAACAGCATCCGGCTCCGTGGTCTGGCACCGGAAAATGTACTTTTCGTGGCAGAAAGTGGGATCAAGACAGCAGAGGATATTTCAAAGCTTCGTGAGGCGAAAGTGAACGGGGTACTGATCGGTGAGACACTGATGAGAAGCCCGGATAAGAAAGCGGCGCTTGAAAAACTGAATGGTGGAAGCTTATAAATGGGAAAAACTAAAATTAAAATATGTGGGCTGAAAAGACCGGAAGACATCCGGATCGTGAATCGCCTGAAGCCGGATTTTGTCGGGTTTGTATTTGCGGAAAGCAAGAGAAAAATTGACAAAAAACAGGCGGGAAAACTACGTGAAGCACTGGAGCCGGATATTCCGGCAGTCGGAGTTTTTGTAAATGAACCGATCCAAAATGTCACAGAACTTTGCCGGGAAAAGATCATCCAGATCGTACAGCTTCATGGGGACGAGGATGCATATTATATAGAAGAGATCCGAAAGAATCTGCCGGATACCCCGCTTATCAAGGCAGTGCGGGTGCAGTCAAAAGAGCAGATTCTGGAGGCAGAAAAGCTGGATGTGGATTATCTGCTTCTGGATACTTATGTAAAAGGGCAATATGGTGGCAGCGGAACCGGTTTTGACAAGGCACTGATCCCAAAGCTTACAAAGCCATATTTTCTTGCAGGTGGTCTGGATGCAGAAAATGTAAACGAAAATATTTCCAGATGCAATCCGTTTGCGGTGGATGTGAGCAGCGCAGTCGAAACGGATGGCGTAAAGGATGAAACAAAAATAGAGGAATTCATAGAAAGGGTACGAAATCATGAGTAAAGGAAGATTTGGAGAATACGGCGGACAGTATGTGCCGGAGACGCTGATGAATGCAGTGCATGAAGTAGAAGAAGCATACGAGAAATATAAAAATGATCCGGAATTTAACCGGGAACTGGATGATCTGTTAAAGAACTATGCAGGACGCCCGTCACTTTTATATGAGGCAAAGAAGATGACTAGAGATCTTGGCGGAGCAAAGATTTATCTGAAACGTGAAGATCTGAATCATACCGGTGCACATAAGATCAACAACGTTTTAGGTCAGGTGCTTCTGGCAAAGAAAATGGGAAAAACCCGTGTTATTGCAGAGACCGGAGCCGGACAGCACGGCGTGGCAACAGCGACAGCAGCAGCACTGATGGATATGGAATGTGAAATCTTTATGGGAAAAGAGGATACGGACCGTCAGGCACTGAATGTCTATCGTATGGAGCTTCTTGGAGCGAAGGTGCATGCTGTTACAAGCGGAACCATGACGCTCAAAGATGCGGTCAACGAAACTATGAGGGAATGGGCAAACCGTATGGATGATACTCTTTATGTATTAGGTTCTGTTATGGGACCACATCCATTTCCAATGATCGTCCGTGATTTCCAGAAGGTCATCGGAGAAGAGATCAAAGCGCAGATGCTGGAAAAAGAAGGACGTCTTCCGGATGCAGTGATTGCTTGTGTCGGAGGCGGAAGCAATGCGATGGGAACATTTTACGAATTTATTCCGGATAAGGAAGTCCGGCTCATCGGATGTGAGGCAGCAGGACTTGGTGTGGATACTGAGAAAAATGCGGCAACGATCGCAAATGGTACAACTGGAATTTTCCATGGTATGAAATCTCTGTTCTGCCAGAACAAAGACGGACAGATCGCACCGGTTTACTCGATTTCAGCAGGACTGGATTATCCGGGAATCGGACCGGAGCATGCAATGCTTGCAGATGAAGGAAGAGCGGAGTATGTGCCGATCACCGACGAGGAAGCGGTAAATGCATTTGAATATCTGTCAAGAACAGAGGGAATCATCCCGGCAGTAGAAAGTGCACATGCGATCGCCTATGCAATGAAGCTGGCACCGACTATGGACAAGGACAAGATCATCGTTGTAACCGTATCCGGACGTGGAGATAAAGACGTAGCGGCAATTGCTAGATACAGAGGAGTGGAAATCTATGAATAAGATAAGCGAAGCATTTGAAAATAAAAAAGCATTTATCCCATTTATCACAGGAGGGGATCCGTCCCTGGATGTGACGAAAAAACTGATCCTTGCAATGCAGGAGGCAGGAGCAGACCTGATCGAGGTCGGAATCCCATTTTCTGATCCGATCGCAGAAGGACCGGTGATCCAGGAGGCTGATGAACGGGCACTTTCAGCGGGCTGTACATTGGACAAATTATTTGATGCGATAAAAGAAGTAAAGGATGAGATTCATATTCCGATGGTATTTATGACTTATGTCAATCCAATCTACACCTACGGAAAAGAAAAATTCATGCAGCGCAGTGTGGAATGTGGCATGGCAGGTGTGATCGTACCGGATGTTCCTTTTGAAGAAAAGGGAGAGCTTTCCGGTGTATGTAAGGAATATGGGATCGAACTGGTATCGTTGATCGCACCGACTTCCCATGAAAGAATCAAAATGATTGCAAAAGAAGCGGAAGGATTTCTCTATTGCGTGTCTTCACTTGGTGTTACCGGAGTCAGAAAGCAGATTACAACCAATATCGGTGAGATGATCGAGAAGGTAAGAGAAGTGACAGATATCCCTTGCGCGGTAGGTTTTGGAATTGCCGAGCCGGAGCAGGCAAAGGAGATGGCATCCCTTTCCGATGGTGCGATCGTGGGATCGGCAATCGTGAAGATCGTTGCAAAGTATGGTGAGGATTGTGTGCCGTATGTGGCTGAGTATGTGAAGAAAATGAAAGCGGCTGTAGAAGAAGCCGGAAAATAAAGAGATATGGGAAATGGCTGTCCGGGTGGCAGCCATTTTGTGTGCATATGGAAAAATACTGATTTTGGCTTGGATGTATTATGAAAATTTATTCGAAGAGCAGGGAGAGAATAATATTTTCTACGTCATCTTGCGAAGACCCAAAAAAGGATTTATACTAAAAATTAGCAGAAAATCATAAGAGGAAAGAAGGAAATAAAAGATGGAAAATTTCACATTTTATGCACCGACTTATTTTGCTTTTGGTAAGGATACTGAAAATGATACCGGAAAGTATGTAAAACGTTTTGGCGGCAACCGTGTACTGCTCCATTATGGCGGAGGTTCTGTCATTCATTCCGGACTTTTGGACCGTGTTAAAAAATCTCTGGACGGGGAAGGAATTTCTTATGTAGAATTAGGAGGCGTAAAGCCAAATCCGAGAAGTGGTCTTGTATATGAAGGAATTGATCTGTGCCGGAAAGAAAAAGTAGACTTTGTACTTGCAGTCGGAGGCGGAAGTACCATTGATTCCGCAAAGGCGATTGCGGCAGGTGCGGTTTACGATGGAGATTTCTGGGATTATTATGAAGGAAAGCTTGTCGAAGAAGCACTTCCGATCGGAACAGTTATTACGATTTCAGCAGCAGGAAGCGAAGGATCACCGGACTCTGTTATTACAAAAGAAGAAGGAATGTTCAAAAGAGGGGCAACCGGAGAAGCATTCCGTCCGAAATTCACGATCATGAACCCGGCGCTTACACAGACACTTCCGGCATATCAGACAGCTTGCGGAATTACGGATATTATGGCACATCTGTATGAGCGTTATCTGACCAATACCGAAGAAGTAGAGGTGACAGACCGTATGATCGAAGGGCTTCTTCTGACGATGATCCATGAAGGACCGAGAGTCATTGCAGACCCGGATAATTATCAGGCAAGAGCAAACATTATGTGGGCAGGTATGATGGCACACAATAATTCCTGCGGAGTAGGACGTACACAGGACTGGACAAGCCATAACATCGAGCACGAATTATCTGCATTGTATGACTGCGCGCACGGTGCAGGGCTTGCGGTTGTTATGCCGGCTGTATTTACTTATACACTGGAACACAATGTGATGCGTTTTGCACAGGCTGCAGTCCGTGTCTGGGGCTGTCAGATGGATTTTGCAGATCCAAAGAGAACGGCACTGGAAGGAATTGAGGCACTTCGAAACTTTTTAATTTCGATTGGAATGCCAAAGAATTTTGCAGAGCTTGGAGCCAAAGAAGAAGATATTGAAAAGCTGGCACATACCTGCTGTTATGGAGATGTAAATACTGGTACAGTGGAAGGATTTGCAACTCTTGATCAGAAAGATGTGGAAAATATTTATAAACTGATGGTATTTTAGAAAAAGAAATATCGGAAAACAGGAGATTTGGAAAAGGGAGTGCGTGACTTATACTCAAGTCATACACTCCCTCTTTTTGAAACGTCTATTTCCAACAGGCTATGCATTTTCATAAATCGGTTCGAAATCATCTGCGCCGTGTCCACAGAGCGGGCAGGTGAAATCTTCCGGAAGATTGTTTCCTTCGTATACATAATTGCAGATCTTACAGCGCCATCCGATAATCTTTTTATCCTCTTTTTTCTGTTCTGGTTTTGGCTTTACATGTGCCTGATAATCTGCGTAAGTCAGAGGCGGATTGTCACTTAAAAGTTTCGCATCGGTTACTTCAGCAATAAAAAGGGTATGTGTTCCAAGATCCTGTCTGGAAACTACTTTTGCGCTGAGAACAGAACATGTCTGCCATCCGAGGTAAGGAACTGCATTTTCATCTGCAGGTGCAGTGATATTTGCGAATTTATCAACATCTCTGCCGGACTGGAAACCGAAATGCCGGATCGTCTCAAAAGAGCAGGTCTGGTCAAGCAGGCTTAACGTAAAAATGCCGCTCTCTTTGATCAGATCACAGGTATAGTTGCTATTCAGCACAGAGATTGCGATCCGTACCGGATTATTCGCAACCTGGATGCAGGTGTTGGTAATACATCCGTTTATTACATTCCCAGAGCGTGTTGCAAGCATAAATACTCCATAAGATAAATTGTAAAGTGCTTTTTTATCCATATGACATTCCTCCTGACTTTCAAAACTTGATAATAAGAATCATTACTATAATTAAAGAATACATGATAAAAGAAAAATTGTCAATTACAAAATCAAGATTTCCGGAAAATCAGAATCACAAAAAATGTGATGATTTCTGATCCTAAGAAGGAAAGCCAGATTCCATTCAGCCCCAGAATCTGTGAGAACAGGATCGCACAGAAAGCAATTGCGATAATGCCGCGCATGACAGAACCAAGGACGGCAGGACGTGCCCGGTCGATTGCGGAAAAATAGGCAACCAGCACAATATTGATACCGGCGACTAAAAAGCCAAGGAAATAAAGCCTGAGACCGGTATGGGCGTAAGCAAGCAGCTGGAGATTATGTTCGCTGTTAAAGATACTGATAAAGGTATCCGTAAATCCGTAGATCAGTACAACGATCACAAGCTCGATCAGAAGTGCTGCAGCAAGAGACCAGTTGAGAAATTTACGGACTAGATCATGTTTACCCTTTCCGTAACTCTGGCTGATCAGTGGCTGTGCACCCTGAGCAAGTCCGTTTAGGATCGCCATTGCGACCAGTGAAATATTTGCAACTACGCCGTAGGCTGCGATCCCGATATTTCCCGCAATGCGCAGGATCAGCATGTTAAATATAATCGTAATGACAGCGGAAGAAATTTCAGCAAAAAATGCAGAAACACCAAGCTGGCAGCATCCGATGATCCGGCGAAGAGAAGGTGTGCGCCAGTGAAATTCTACATGGTTATTCTTTCCAAGATAATGTGTCGAACATACCAGCATCGTCACAACCGGTGAAAGAGCGGTTGCAAGTGCAGCACCCAGAAATCCAAGATCCATAGGGAACATGAAAATATAGTCAAATAAAATATTAAAGAAGCTTCCGGAAATGGAACCGATCATGGCGATAGAAGTCGCATGGTCATTCCTCGCAAATGCCGTGAAGGTATAGTTTGACATAAAAAACGGGGTAAAGAGCAGGACGATACGCATATAATTACGTCCAAGCCGGATGAGCCCGGCATCTGCCCCTAAAAGTGCAAGTGCTTTATGCGGAATGAAGATTCCGGTGAGCATAAAAGGAATGCTGCATATGAGACACCAGAAGATGGACTGGGTAAAATAGTAGTCCGAAGGTGCGCCTTTGGCGGTACTGATACTGTAGCGTGTGGCAGAACCGATCCCGATCATTGAACCGATTGCGAAAATCAGTCCGAATACCGGCAGGATCAGATTCAGGGCAGCAAGTCCATCTGCACCGCATTTGTAAGAGATAAAAAAGGTATCTGCCAGAATGTAGACGGAGACACCGATCATTCCGGAAATACTCTGGGAAATGTATTTTAAAAATTTATGAAACATGTTTTTGAATTCCTCGTCTTTCTTAAAGCCAGATTAAATGAAATAACCATCTGTACCAGCCTGGTAATAAGCGGACTCTGATATCTCCATATAAGAATAGCATAAACATACGGGTTTGTCGAAAAAATAATCTTGCAATTACTGCTGTAACGTGCTATAGTAAGTTTAGTAAAACCAAATAATGCTTCAGGGCGGGGCGTAATTCCCCACCGGCGGTAAAGCCCGCGAGCCGTAAGGCATGAACTGGTGAGATTCCAGTGCCGACAGTAAAGTCTGGATGGAAGAAGTTGAATCGTTGCTGATAGAAACGGTTTCTATCATATATGCAGGAATAAAAAGTAAAACGCTCTGGAATGGGAATCATTCCAGAGTTTTTATTTTCCGGAAAATAAAATGCCGAGGCCGGATTCGATGAGAAAATGGTATTTCCGAGAAGTATGACAGAGCGTACAGCGATATAACTGAGAAAGAAAGCCCTGACAGGTAAGAGAATCTGTCAGGGCTTTTCCTATATGCCAAAGCACATTTTTTTGAAAATAGACTTATCCGGCAACATACCTAAAATGTTTAGCAGAGTACATTTCCCGGAGAATGTTTCCGGGAGAGATGAGAAAGGAGAAAAAATGACAGATGAATTTTATATGCGCCGTGCAATTGAACTGGCAAAAAAAGGACGTGGATGGACAAATCCAAACCCGATGGTTGGTGCCGTGATCGTAAAGAATGGAACCATTATCGGGGAAGGGTATCACGAAAAATGTGGTGAGCTTCATGCAGAACGGAACGCAATCGCATCTCTGACAGAGTGTGCCGAGGGAGGAACCCTTTATGTAACGCTGGAGCCGTGCTGCCATTATGGGAAGACACCACCGTGTACGGAAGCGATTCTGGAACAGAAGATCGCACGGGTTGTGATCGGATCGAGAGATCCGAATCCGAAAGTGTCCGGCAAAGGAGCAAAGATTTTGCGCGAGGCAGGCGTCCAGGTGGAAGAGGATTTCCTTCGCGAAGAATGTGATGCGTTAAATCCGGTCTTTTTCCACTATATCACAACAGGACTGCCCTATGTGGTGATGAAATATGCAATGACGGCAGACGGAAAGATTGCGACAAAAACAGGAGCATCAAAATGGATATCCGGTGAGGAAGCAAGAAGTCTGGTACATGAGATGCGCCATGACTATATGGGGATCATGGCAGGAATCGGAACGGTTCTGGCAGACAATCCGATGCTGAATGTGCGTCTGGAGGGAAAGAAAAGTCCGGTCAGAATTATCTGTGACAGTATGCTCAGGATTCCGCTGGACAGTCAGATCTGCCAGACAGCAGGGAAATACCGGACGATCGTTGCATATGCCGGTGAAAAGGGGAATGCGATTTGTTTAGAAGAGAAAAAACGCAGTCTGGAAAAGCTTGGAGTCGTGCTTCTCAGAGTTCCTTCGGAAAAAGGGGAGATCAATCTGCAGCTTCTGATGAGAAAGCTTGGAGAGCTGGGAATTGACAGTGTACTTATTGAAGGCGGTGGAACTCTAAATGAGGATGCCCTGCAATCCGGTATTGTAAATGAGGTGAAAGCATTTATCGCACCGAAAATTTTTGGCGGAAGAGGCGGCAAGACTCCGGTGGAAGGCTTTGGAGTTGAGAAAGTAGACGATGCCATAAAGCTACAGCTTATGAGAATCTCGCAGGTTGGAGAAGATATTCTGGCAGAGTATAAGGTTTTGGAGGAAATGTAAATGTTTACAGGAATTGTAGAAGAAACCGGATCCATCCGGTCACTCCAACTTTTTGGATCATCCGGGAAGATTGCGATCCGGGCAAAAAAAGTACTCGGTGGAACCAGGATCGGAGACAGTATTGCGGTAAATGGTGTCTGCCTGACGGTGGTTTCTCTGGAAAAGGATGGATTTACCGCAGATGTGATGGCGGAAACAGTGAGAAGAACCAACCTTGGTGATACGAAGATCGGTGAGAAAGTGAATCTGGAACGCGCGATGGCGGCAGATGGCAGATTCGGTGGACATATCGTTGCAGGGCATATTGATGGGACCGGAATGATTGAAGAACTCAGAAAGGAAGAAAATGCAGTATGGGTAAAAATCCGGACAACGCCGGAGATTTTGGAACTGATCGTAGAAAAAGGTTCAATCTGTATTGACGGGATCAGTCTGACAGTGGCAGAAGTAAGTGAAAAAAGCTTTCAGGTATCAGTCATTCCTCATACCGGAGAGGAAACCACGCTGCTGAAGAAAAAAGCTGGGGACAGGGTGAATCTGGAAAATGATATTGTAGGGAAGTATATTAAAAAGTTTCTTACACCATCGGAACCGGCTGGAAAATGTGGTGGACTTACCATGGAATTATTAGAGGAGTATGGAATTTGATGTGAAGAAATTCCGGGACTGGAATGGAGAGCATACAGAAGAACAGAATAAAAATAAGTTATAGATCGGACAGGAGGAAGTAACAAATGGAGAAACAGTATCAATACAATAGCGTAGAAGAGGCACTTGAAGAATTGCGCCAGGGAAGGATCGTTCTGGTAACGGATGATCCGGACCGGGAAAATGAAGGGGATATGATCTGCGCGGCGGAATTTGCAACCCAGGAGAATATCAATTTTATGGCATGCCATGCGAAAGGGCTGATCTGCACACCGATGAGTGCAGCGCTGGCCGGACAGCTTGGGCTTCCACAGATGGTCTCCGAAAATACAGATAACCATTCGACTGCATTTACGGTATCCGTTGACCATGTGGATACGACAACGGGAATTTCAGCAGAAGAGCGCGGATATACGATGCGCAGCCTGGCAGAAGAAGGAACGAAACCGCAGGACCTTCGAAGACCGGGGCATGTATTTCCGTTGGTGGCAAGACATGGAGGTGTGCTGGTAAGAAATGGTCATACCGAGGCAACGGTTGATCTGATGCGTCTTGCCGGACTGAAAGAATGTGGAATCTGCTGTGAGATCATGGAAGAGGACGGAACGATGATGCGGACAGAGAATCTCTGGAAGCTGGCGAAGAAGTACGATCTGAAATTTATTACGATCAAAGATCTGCAGGATTACTGCAGGATCCATGAAAAACATGTCGTGCGGGAAGCATGTGCAAAGATGCCAACCCAGTATGGAGAATTTCAGATCTATGGGTATGTGAATGATATCACTGGAGAACATCATGTAGCACTGGTAAAAGGTGAAATCGGTGATGGGGAAGATGTCCTGTGCCGTGTACATTCCGAGTGTCTGACTGGCGATACTTTCGGCTCTCTCCGCTGCGATTGTGGAAAGCAGTTGCAGTCGGCGATGAAGCAGATTGAGAGAGAAGGAAGAGGAGTTCTTCTGTATATGCGACAGGAGGGAAGGGGAATCGGTCTGATCAACAAGCTGAAAGCGTATGAACTCCAGGAACAGGGATACGATACCGTGGAAGCCAACATCCGTCTGGGATTTGCACCGGATCTCAGGGAATACTGGGTAGGGGCTCAGATTTTATCGGATCTGGGAGTAAAATCACTCCGGCTCCTTACTAATAATCCGGAGAAGGTATATGGACTTTCCGGTTTCGGGCTTGCAATCCATGAGAGAGTACCGATTGAAATAGCACCGCAGAAATTTGATGCATTTTATATGAAGACGAAGCAGGAAAAGATGGGACATATCTTTAAAGAAATCAAATTTCAGTAAAAAGAGAATAAACAGTATTTATCATAGAAGAAACACTTTAATTACAGGAGGAAAAAAACATGAGACAGATCAATGTATTAGAAGGAAAAGTAGTAGCACCAGAAGGAATGAAAGTAGGAATTGTTGCTTCAAGATTTAATGAGATTATTGTTAATAAACTACTTGGTGGTGCGGTAGACGGGCTGGTACGCCATGGCGTGGAGGATGAAAACATAACGGCAGCATGGGTACCGGGAGCATTTGAGATTCCGACAGCAGCTTCTAAAATGGCGGCATCCGGAAAGTATGATGCGGTGATCTGTGTGGGAGCAGTGATCCGTGGAGACACGACGCATTATGATTATGTCTGCAATGAGGTATCCAAAGGGATCGCACAGGTCGGACTCGCAACCGGAGTGCCGGTATTATTTGGTGTGATCACGACTGAAAATATCGAGCAGGCAATTTCAAGAGCCGGAAGTAAAGGCGGAAACAAGGGATATGACTGTGCACTTTCTGCAATCGAAATGGTAAATCTTCTGAGACAGATGTAATTTCCGGTTGACGGTTACAAAAAGAATCCCGTTTTCCGGAAGAAAAAGGGCAGATGCCGGGATTTACTGGACATTTATGCAGGAAAAAGGTATCATATCTGATAAGAGAAATCTGTAAAAGAAATAGTAAAGTTTCAATTCAGAGATAATGAAGGAGAAAATGAATTATGTATACAGCATCATCTGAGAGATATGATACCATGGTATATAACCGTTGTGGGAAAAGCGGGCTTTTGCTGCCGTCAGTTTCTTTAGGACTCTGGCACAATTTTGGAACCAATGCGGATCCGGAGAATATGAAGGCAATGTTGAGGACAGCATTTGATCTGGGAATCACCCATTTCGATCTTGCGAATAACTATGGACCGGAATACGGAAGTGCTGAGACGAATTTTGGGAAGATTTTAAAAGAAGAATTTGCACCATACAGGGACGAGATGATCATCAGTAC
>SKET01001164.1_pt1 | contig 18715 bp, 27 predicted proteins | sample 4841461 | NCBI WGS metagenome assembly SKET01 (sample SAMN11008802, study PRJNA524170) | human gut metagenome | biome: Human fecal sample; material: Feces; isolation source: fecal sample from pouch patient p5 | host: Homo sapiens | place: Israel: Tel-Aviv | collected 2014-02-13
CGCTTAGAAGCTAAAATATGAGGTGTTAAATATGGGATATTACGACACAAAAAATGAAGCTAGGCGAATCAGTAAACTTGCTAGTCAAAATATATCGAGTGAGCAAAACAAAAAAGAATTTGAATTAAATAGCCAAAGCAAGTTTAATCAGGAAATGCAAGCTGAGTTTCACGAAAGAATTAAAAAATTAGGAGAAAAAAATGGTAGTTAAAGTCTTTGATGCTTATATTGAAGGCGAAAAAAAAGCAACCGGAACAATTGACGAGATAGCCGATTACTTTGATCTTTCCCGCAACTCTATCTCATTATGGATAAAGAATGGGAAAGACCCTAAAAAAGCTAATCCTAAATATAAGCACGCTATTTTAAATAAAGAAAAAACTAAAGAGCTTATGGAACAAAAGAAAAAAGAAGAGCGCAAACTTCCAGCTTCTGTTTATGATTATTATGACAAAGGGGAATTCATAATGACAGGAACTGCTCGAGAAATTTCCCAATTTTTAAATATTAGCAAAAATAACGTATATTCATATATCCAAGTTGGTAAGCACGCTTTTGATTACAGAAAAACAAGAAAACATGCGATTTTAAACGAAGCAGAAACTAGAAAAAGATTTCCATTGTTTTCAATCTCATCAGAAGAAGAACTTATGGAAACAGAAGAAAAAGAACGTAGAAAGCACGAAACAAAAGAAGAACGTAGGTTGCGAAGAAATATCAGAGCGCAAATGGCAATCGAAAACTCAAGAAAAGAAGAATTAGGATTATAGGAACAGCTAGATGAATCCAAAATTACCTGAATTAATAAGAGAGGACACGAAAAATGACTAAGTTTGAAACAGCGAACGAATTAATATCTTTTGTTAAGGAAAAAGATTTGAAAAGTGGTTTCTATCAAAAAGGGAAAAGGATCCAATGGTTAGTTGGATTTGATATGTTGGGATTTATGCAAGTTACAACTCCAGTACAGGTCAGAAAGTCACGGAGCGGTTTTAATTGCAGTGTGACTAATTGGAATGTTTTGCTAGAAGAAAATTTTCCAAAACTTGATTGGTTTCTTTCGGCAAAATATATTGGAACAGAATTGGAGAAATGAAAATGACTAAGTTTGAAGAGAAATTGGAAAAGTTGCCAATAAAAACAATTCAGCACCCTGTTGGAGATACTAAATATTATACGGCTGTTCATGTTAAAACGTTAATAGCACAAGCAGATGAAGAAATCGTCAATTTAAAATCCCAACTCCAACAGCAAGCCCTGCCAGTCGTGCCTGAGTTTGTTGCTGAGTGGATAGAAATATTAAAAACTAAAGGCCTTAAACCACTAAAAAATCCAGAAACATACGGAGAAACTGGATTTACAGAAGAAAAACTACAAAATATTTTATTTTGGATTTCTGAATACCAAGAAGATTATATGCGTGCATGGCTAGACGGCTATCAAGTAGAAAAACCGCAGCTGTTCTATTTGAGAGATGAGTTAACCGGACAATTCCTTGCAAAGGATAATCGGTTTAAAGACAAGGATAGATACTTTTTTTGGACTGGAGAAGACCCACTTACGCATTCTATTGGCACAGCGTGGAAATTATCATTCACCCAGCAAGAAATCGACAGCATGGAAACTGGGAGCTACGAACAGATTGAGGTGGAAAAATGACTAAAGAAATGAAAAGACCGATTAGCAATATCACTCAAGATAGTATCAAGCCTTTACTAAGCAATGCCGTAGAGTTTTATACTAACAAAAATAGGGAAGCTCACAAGTGTATTCAAGAACGAGATGAATATATTGATTATCTTGAAAGTAAACTAAGTAACGCAAAACCGCAGCTGTTCTATATTGTCTTACCAAAAGTTTTTGGATTAAGCGATTCAACCTTCGTATCAAAAGTGGAAAGTGGAATAATCTCAGAATTTACAAAAGGAAAAGATTATGCATTAAAATTAACAGAACAAGAAATCAAGTCAATTGATGAGCGTTACTGGCAGTTTGCTGTGCCTGTGGAGGACGGAGAATGACAAGAGAATTTAAAAAACTAAACGAAAATGCGACTATTCCAGAACGAGCGACAGAACATAGCGCAGGATATGACATTTCAGCAAGTGAAACAGTTACGATTCAACCTGATGAAATTAAAATGGTAAGCACTGGGCTAGCTGTTCAACTTGGTGATGATGAAGTATTGAAATTATACGACCGTTCAAGTAATCCAGTTAAGCGTGGCATTGCATTGATTAATTCAGTAGGAATTATCGATTCAGATTACTATCCGCAAGAATTTAAAGGCTTATTTATGAATATCTCAAAAGAGCCTGTAACCATTTCTAAAGGTCAAAGAATAATGCAAGGGGTATTTGTCAAATACCTTAAAACAGACGATGACAACGCAAATGGAAAGCGTACCGGAGGATTTGGCTCAACTGATAAGCAACTTTAGTGATAGTAACATACATAGGTCTTCCTGAAAAACATAAGAAGAACTTGAAGGGAGCGACGATGAGTGATTTAGTGAAAGTGGTGGAGGGATGAAAATTGAATTAGAAACAAGACCTTGCTTGGTAACTTTTAGTAATAAAAAGCAGGTCGAAGGAACTTTTCTGGGATTATTTCAGCATTCGTATACTCATGGAGATTCACCAATGGCTGGTGGATTTAAAGCAGGAACTGTTGCTTATCCTATTGCTGTTGTAGAAATCAATGGAAAAATGTCAGAAGTACGAATTAGTCAGATTGAATTTCTTGATGTTGCGAAAAGCGAGGTCTCAGAATGACCGACAAACTAATATCGCTGGTCAATGACTGGCGGGGAGGGATTGAATGAAAAAATATTGGGTAGTTGAAGACCATTTGGGCGGAGGATTTTATCTGATGCCAGAAGATACTCCAGAAGAAGAATTAAGAGAAGTTGAAGTTTATTGTGATACATGCGGAGACAATGATTCTATTATTGGTCAGTTTTCAAACTGGAATCAACTTAAAAAAGAAATGACTGATGACGAAGGTTGGTGTCCATATTCGGATGAATATTTGCAATCAGTATTTGAGGAGGACGACCAATGAAGCTAATGTGTAAGCTGTTCAAGCATAAGTGGGATTTCCCAGTTGATATTTATGGGACTATCACTTGTGAAAGATGCGGAATTGAGTTGAAAGATTATTGGAGTAAAAAATTCCATTCACAAGATTTCAACCGCTCAGACCTTGATGAGTCTGAGAACGTGTTCCCTGAAAAATGGCAGTATAAATCTGTAAAAGATATGGCTGCTAATCTAGGATTATCAGAAACTCAATGCTCGAACTATTTACGATTAAAAAGCCTTGAAAAATAAACAAAAAAAGCCCGCTGGGAACGGGCTCAATTAAAGGATTATCTGTCTATATTATATCATATTTGAGAGGAGTAGAAATGCCGAAAATAGACAAATTGGATAGATTAATACGTGATTATGTCAATGGAAATATCGATAAAAGAATCGAGGCTCGAATTGAACAATTAACCTACAAGTCTAAAATTGATAATCTAGGAATCAGAACAGCATATAGTGGAGGTTCAGAAGAAGAACAAGCGTTACTGTTAAGGGAAAAGATTAGAGATGATGCTTTGATACTCCAACTCGAGCATGAGAAATATCAAGTAGAAGCATGGATAAATAGTAGTCAATTTAAAAATGCACGTAATGTTTGTGAAGCTCGTTGGCGAGATGATTTATTTCAATTTGAGATTGAACAGAAATATCGTATGAGCAGAAGTGCAATATATAGAGAATATCGAGGGTTAAAAGAAGCCATTTACCGTTGGTCTGGGTTCAATGCCTAAAAACTTGACACATCCGTGAATCAACGATGACACAACAACGGAACATCACCCCCGTTTTTTAATGAGATAATAGTATCATCAAGAAATTGAGAAAAAAAGAAAAGTTTGTCAGAAATGGCAAGCTTTTTGTGGTGATTGGAGGTTAGAAAATATGAAGCAAAATGGAGCAAACAGTAAATATTATACAGACCCAAAGATTATATCAAGTGTATTAATCATGCGTAATGTAGAAAGAAAAACGGTTCGTGAAATAGCGAAAATTGCTTCACTTTCTCAAACCACAGTAACCAAAATCATAAATGATTATAGTTTGACAGAAAGTTTCGCTGAAATAGTCCAGAAATATCTTGCGGACAATATGGGTGAAGCTGCTGCAGGTATTCTTGAATTGGCTCGATATGGAGAAAATGAACGAGTCAGACTTGATGCTTGGAAAATGATTTTAGGTTTGGGAGGTGTAACAATTGTTGAAAAGCAAGAAGTTACTAATACTATAAATATTAGTCAAAGAAGCAAAGAGATACAAGAACGGATAAAAGAACGGATAAAAGATGAAGAATGATTTTGATTTTTTCATGGACCTAGTTCTTAATCATCCTGTTCAGTTTGGAATAGAGAGTGGATTTGAAGACTTAGAAGACATTCATAACGAATGGATCAAGTCTTTTTTATTTTCTGAGGAAGACGAAACACTTCTGGCTCATCGTGGGTCATATAAAACGACTTGTCTTTCAATTGCTATTGCGATTCTATTGGTCATGTTTCCAAATCAAACCATCATCTTTATGCGTAAAACCGACACGGACGTTATGGAAATTGTCTTGCAGGTTCAGAAGTTATTACAGTCAGACATCTTTCAAGCTTTCTCAGAAGCTTTGTGGGGCAAGTCAGTCATCTTATTGAAAGCAACAACGACTGAGATTGATACTAATCTAAAAGAAAGTAATAAGGGGACTTCTCAACTTCTTGCTTTAGGGATTGGTGCCAGCATTACTGGTAAGCATGCGGACATTGTTATCACTGATGACATTGTCAATCTGAAAGACCGTGTAAGTCGTGCAGAACGTGAGCGTACTAAAACACAGTATCAGGAATTGCAGAACGTGAAGAATCGTGGTGGACGTTTCATTAATACTGGAACTCCTTGGCACAAGGAAGATGCGATTTCTAAGATGCCAAATGTCAGAAGATACGACTGTTACGAAACAGGTTTGATTAGTAAAGAACAGTTAGAGCATTTGAGGCAGGCCATGATACCCAGCTTATTCGCTGCTAACTATGAACTGAAACATATTGCTGATAAAGATGCCATGTTTAGCGCTCCAACCTATATTGCTGACGTTAGCAAAATAGCCAATGGAACAGCGCACATTGATGCGGCTTATGGTGGGAGTGACTCAACTGTTTACACTGCTAAAAAAGATAATGTGATGTTTGGCAAGAAATGGGACAAGCATGTTGATGATTGCTTGAATGAGATTGAGCTTATCCACAAGGAATTGAAGCTTGGAACCATCCATGTTGAAAACAATGGGGATAAAGGTTATCTTGCTAAAGAAATTAAAAAACGTGGCATTCCAGTCAAAGAATATCACGAATCACAAAATAAATTTATTAAGATTGCTACCTATTTGAGAGCGGAGTGGTCCAACATTCAATGGCTTGATACTACTGATCCAGATTATATGGCTCAGGTATTGGATTATACAGAGAATGCCGAACACGATGATGCGCCAGATAGTGCAGCAAGTTTAATTAGACAGACTAAAAGTAAAGGAGGTTGGTTAGTATAATGGCAACTAATGTACTACTAAGCAAAGACCCAACAATTATTGCTTCCGGAATTAAAAATGCGATTCAGGCTGATTTAAAAGACGATAAAAAGAAACGTGCTCAACAAGGTGTAGATTACTATAACTACAAACATGATATTTTAGACAATCGAATTTTTTATATTGATGATAATAATAATCTGAAAGAAGATAAGTACGCTACAAATATCAAAATTCCCAATGCTTTCTTAAATGAATTGATTGACCAGAAAGTCCAATATCTTTTATCAAATCCAGTTGAAATCAAATGTGATGATGACCAGCTGGCTAAGTACCTTGAAGATTATTATAACGAAGACTTTCAATTGTTCCTTAATGACTTACTGACAAACGGAAGTCAGAAAGGCTTTGAATATGTTTATCCTCGGACTACTCCTGATGATGTCATTGTCTTTCAAGTTTTAGACGGATTAAAAATTATTCCTATTTATGATGATTTTAATGTCGTTCAAAAAGTCCTTCGTTACTACTCAAATGACATCGTCAAAGACGGTAAGGTGGTAACAATTAAGACTGCTGAACTATATGATGATAAAGAAGTCATGATCTTTGAAGCTTCTGAAAAAGATAATTATGAATATATCGGTTCACAGCCTCATATTCTTGGAACTAATGGAGAGGAGATTGGCGGTCGTTCATACGACACTATCCCGCTCTATCGTTACCAGAACAATCAGCAGGAACGAACAGATTTAGAACCAATCAAAGCGCTTATTGATGACTATGACTTGATGAATTCTTATCTATCAAACAACTTACAGTCTTTCTCTGATGCCATTTATGTGGTTAGAGGATTTGAAGGTGACTCTTTAGATAAACTCCAAATGAACCTGCGGAATAAAAAAGTTGTAGGAGTTGGAGATGATGGCGGAATTGATGTAAAAGTTGTCAATATTCCTGTTGAAGGTCGTAAGACTAAAATGGAGATTGATAGCGAAAATATCTACCGTTTTGGCTTTGGTTTTGATAGCTCGCAAGTCGGTGATGGCAATGTGACGAACGTTGTTATTAAGTCACGATACACAAGACTAGACATGAAAGCCAATAAGACAGAGGTTCGGTTGAGAGTTTTCTTGAAATGGTCGCTTGATTTAGTCATTGCGGATATTAATCGAAAAAATAACACATCCTACAAAAGCAATCAAGTTGAGTTTGTCATTACTCGTAAAATGATGGTCAATGAAAATGACCTTGCTAATAATGAAAAAGTTAAAGCTGATGCAAAAGTAGCAAATATCAACGCAATACTTGCTGCCGCTCCCGTTATCGGCGATGATGAAACCTTAAAGCTTATCTGTGAAGAGTTTGAGTTAAATTGGGAAGAAGTGAAAGAAAAACTTTCTACTTCTGATTACAAAGATGTGACTCAAGCAACGGTATAATCTTATGGATGAAAAACAACAAGCATTAAAGAACTTCAAAAAAGCACTCAAAGCAGGGATGCCTGATCCTGAAAAGGATTTAGCTAATCTAAGCAACGACTTAGCGAGTTTCTACCGGAAGTACCTCAAAGACTTAAAAGTACAACTCAAAACTTGGCTTGAACTTTATGACCAAATGAGCTTTTCAGAGCAGCTTCAAGTCGAGCGATTATTGAATGTCGCAAATGTCATTAATAACTTGATTGGAGAGCTTGGAATAAATGTAAGGCAATCTATTAAGGCACACATTGTAAAACAAGGGACTGATGCATATAATAGTGTGTGGTACGAACTAGAACAAAGCAATAACATTCTTCTTGACTTTGATGTTTTAGACCCTCATTACTTGGAAACGATTATGGAGCAACCAGTCGCAGGTAAGCGACTTTCAAAACGTTTGGAAGATAACGTTAATCAGTTGGCCAAAGCTTCAAATAATGCCATTTCTCGTGGATTCATGCAAGGTAAAGCTTATGCGGATATCGCTAGAGATATTTCAACTGAAACGCAAGCTAGTTATAAGCGAGCGGTAAGGATTGCTAGAACTGAAAGCGGACGAGTAAGCAGTATTTCCACTCAAAAAGCATATAAAGAAGCCACAGGTAAAGGAATAGACCTTAAAAAAATGTGGCTTGCTACCTTAGACGGTCATACTCGTGAAGACCATCAGCATGTTGATGGACAGATTCGAGAAGTTGATAAGATGTTTCAAGTTGGTGGATATGATGCATTGGGTCCACATCAAGTGGGTGTGCCAAGTGAAGATATTAACTGCCGATGTACAACCCGTCCTATTGTACACGGTATTATGCCAACGGTTCGGCGCAATAATATCACTGGTAAAGTTGGCGAATGGAAGAGTTATGATGATTGGTTGAAGGAACAAGGCAAGAAAAATAGTGGTAAAAAGGAAGTCTTCCGATTGAGGTACTACAAAAACTAGGAAAACATTATAAATGATAAGCGTTTGTCACTGACAGGCGCTTTTCTTATGCCCTGAACATGGCATAAAACTGTTCAAATTCGACTAGACACGTCGTAAAAAGTGCAAGCATCGTGAGAGCGACCTCGTATAAAAGCGTAGGTGTGAGGAGGAAGAAAATGACATTTGAAGAGTATTTAAAATCTCTTGGGTTAGATGATGAGCAAGTGACGTCCATTACTGCAGGAATGGAAGAAAATAAGTTCTATCTAACTTCTGAACAGAATCTTGAAGAACGCTATAACAAGGCTGTTCAACAACGAGATGAAGCCAAAGAGCAACTCGATGAAAGTAATGAAAGAATTACTGAACTTGAAGCTGCTGCCGAAGAAGTTCAAAAAACTTTAGAGTCTAATCAATCTGAGTTAGAAAAACTTGAAGAACTTCAAGGTCAAGTTGAAACACTGACAAGAGAAAATAGCTCAATCAAGCGTACTACTAAGCTTGAAAAATTGCTGACTAAAGCTGGTGTTAATGACATTGACTATATTCTCAACTATAAAATGCGTGGTGGAGAAGATTTAGAAGTTGGAGAAGATGGAGAGTTTACTAACTTCGATGACAAGCTCAATGAATTGAAAGAAAGCTATCCAAAATACTTTGAGGCCCCTGAACCTCCAAAAGATCATAAGGGCTGGACTCCTCTGGATAACATCCCTAAAGACGGTAAAAATGTAGATTTTGACCCGTTCTCAGAAAAAATTGCCAAATATAACCAATAGGAGGAATCACTTTGGAAGACAAAGAAAAACAACCCGTTACGGTTGCACAGCTTAAAGAAGCTGGAATTGACAAACTTGTCGCTGGACTAACAGAGGCCATTGATAAAGAAGATGACGCAAATGTAGGTAAAGCACTGCAAGACCTTACAGAGGGCCTTAAAAAAATTGATTCGCCAGAAGATAACCCTGGCAGTAATGGTGATGGTAAACCTGATCCATTTGCTGATAAAGTCGCAAAATATGTTCCACAAGGGAAATAAGAGAGGTAAAAAAATATGACAACTAATAACAACCAACTAAACGCACGTCGTTATGAACCACAATATAAAGGTATTCTTGCCGCAGTATTCAACGCTAAATCCGCATTCTCTGGTGCATTTTCCCCAATTCAAACAGTTGACGGGATCACATTTAACACCAAAGCCTTTTCTGTAAAAACTAATGCTACACCAGTAGTAATTGGAACTTACAGCAAAGACCCTAATGTAGGTTTTGGAACTGGAACTGGAAACTCTTCACGTTTTGGTAACCGTACTGAGGTTATTTATGCTGATACTGATGTTGATTTCAGCTATGAATTGGTAATTCATGAAGGAATTGATATTGCCACAGTAAACGCTGGACTTGACGATGCAGTAGCTGACCGTTTGGAAGCTCAATCAATTGCTCAAACTCGTTACATGAACCAAAAGAACGGTAAATTCTTGTCTGATAACGCAAGCAAAACACTTGCAATGGTAGATGCCAATAGCAAATACACAGAAGAAAATATCAATGCTTTGTTCAATGCTGCTGCAAAAGAATTCACTAATAATGAAATCGATGCAGATAAAACAGCCTACCTTGTTCCTGATTTATACCAAGCAGTTGTTGATTTGACTAATGCAACTTCACTAAAAGGTGCAACTGTCAGTCTTGATAATAACACTGTTCCGAAATATAAAGGGTTCAAACTTGAAGAAACTCCTGATAAATACTTTGTTTCAGGCGAAGTTGCTTATTTTGCTGCTGATCAAGTTGCTATTCCATTTGTTGGTATTGCTACAGCTCGTACAATTGATTCAGAAGCCTTTGACGGTAAAGCACTCCAAGCTCATGCTAAAGGTGGTCAATTCATGCTTGAAGACAACAAGAAAGCTGTCTTGAAAGCAACTGCTCCTAAACCCCGATGATGCCCCGGAGAAAGGGGCTATCCCAGATAATAGCTGGACAGTAAACAAAATCAAGAGTTATCTTGACCAGAAAGAGATAGCTTACACCAGCTCAATGGTAAAAGCTGACTTGCTCGCTTTAGTGGGAGGTTAATTATGATTATCACGCTAGATGAAGCACAAAAAATCAACCCTAGTATTACTCAAGAAACGCTCGATGGATTAGAGCAGTCTATTCGTGCTCTAACGCATAATAAGTTTCAAAACTTGAACGTTAGATTTTATCAGTTCAAAGTAACCGATGAAAATACTTTATGGTTCAATGACACGCTTTCTTTTCTTCGTGTTGGTGAAACAATTGAAATCAGTAATACCTGGAGTCAGACGGGTTCAGGATTAAATCAGGATATGGGCGTGAATGATGGCTTGTATGTGATTGAAGAAATCAACGACAAGACAATCAAGCTTAAAGATGCGGAGTTGTTTAATGGCAACTTTCAAAGTGCTTTTATCACTAAGATATCCTACCCTCCTGACATTGTTGAGGGGGTCAAAAAATTGCTCCAGTATGATGTAACTATGGGGGATAAGCTTGGTATCAAGTCTGAAAGCATTGCTCGAATGAACATCACTTACTATGACATGAATTCGAGTGAATCAATCAATGGATATCCAGCCAGTTTATTTGGCTTTCTGAAAAAATATAAGAAAATGAGGTGGTAAGATGTATGCACCTCAAACTCTTTTGATACAAAAAAAAAATCGAACCCCTGACGGAATCGGTGGTTTTAAATTTGATTTTGAAGACTTCACAACAGTTAAAGGCTATATCGACTTAACCTCCGGAACCGATCAGGCAGTAAATCAGAATGCATTCATTAAAGAATCGACTCACTATGCGATTATCCCTCAATATGTCAGTGGAATAACCGAAGACATGGAATTAGTTGATGAACAAGGAAATACCTATTCAATCACTTATGTTGATGATCCAATGGGTATTCACCATCATCTTGAAATTTATCTGACCTTCAAAAAGGAGTAAGATAATGGCTAAAAATGATTTTGAAATTGAAACGAATGTTGATGGAGTCACTAAAGTCATTATGCAAGCGGCAGAACGTGCCCTTGAAGCAGCAAGCATTCATATGGTCGGAGAAGTTAAAGATAGAGCGCCTGTCGAATCTGGTGAGCTAAGAAGAAGTATTTCAAGGACAATTGATAATTCTGGCGGAAAACTTGTTGCTAAAGTTGGAAGTAATCTACAGTATGCTGTTTATCAAGAATTCGGAACAGGAGAATTTGCAGAAAACGGTGCTGGAAGAAAAGGCGGTTGGGTCTATGAAGGACCTGACGGAAAAGTACACTTTACACGAGGGAGCAAACCTAAGAGATTCTTGCGTGATGCTTTTAGAGCAAACAAGAAAAATATCAAATCAATTATCAATGCAGAAATGAGGAATTTGTAATGGATAAACTCATAGCTTATATTACTACTCTTCTTCAAGAAATCCATTCAGAAACATACTATTCTAAGAATAATAGTGGAAAAGTAACCTATCCTTATTGTACTTTTGATATTGATACGAGCTTTGAAGAAGATAGAAACCAAGAAACTGTTTCGATTGACTTAGATATTTTCGACTTAAACCCAAGTTATGAAAACATCTTTTTGATTGAGACAAAGATTAAACAAGAACTTGCTTACAAGCGTGACCTTAATGAATATTTTGGCGCGAATTGGAAGTATGTTCGAGCAAATAATATTCCAACAAGTCAAGATGAACTGCTTAGGCGTTCATTGCAGTTGGAAATTACAATAGACTGGAGAAAATTATAATGGCATTACCAAAAGTGGGGTTTACTCCCGAAAGTCCACAGAATTTTATTGTCGATTCGGGCGTTATTGTTCGAGATTTAACATATGATAAATCTACAGGATTTACAGGTACACCGATTGGTGCGACCTCTGGTGGAACAAAAGTAGAAATCGAAATTAAAAAACGTTTAATGGAAGTCGATGGTGCATACATTACACCGGTAAAAGGATTGGAGGTTGTGGAAAGTTTCACAGCCAAAATGTCTTCTAAATTAAAGGAGTTTAGCCCTGAAACGATTGCTTTAATTTCTGGTGGAACAGCCCGTGCTGCAACTAAAGATGAAGCGCCAGATGGATATCAAGTGATTGAATTTGAACGTCAGGTAAAAGATGGTGATTATATTGACAGCATTGCAATTTATGGTTTCCAACGTGGAACGAACAAAGAGATTATTGTCGTTCTTGATAATTGTCTTGCGACAAGTACATTTGGTCTTGACACAAAAGACAAAGATGAAGCGACAAGTGATCTTGAATTTACTGCTCATGCCACGCCTGAACAAATGTTGGTAGGAGAAATGCCTTGCCGTATCTTCTACCCATCGACGGCATCCATTATTGCAACAGGTATTACATTGAATAAAACGACGCTTAGTCTTGCAGCAGGTGCGACTGAAACTTTAATAGCAACTGTAGCTCCTGCAAATGCTACTAATAAAACAGTGACATTTACTTCAAGCGATCCATTAGTGGCTACTGTAGATAATCAAGGAAAAATAACTGCTATTAAAGCCGGGACAGCTACTATTAAAGCTACTACAGAGAATGGTAAAACAGCAACTCTTGCATTGACTGTCACTCCAGCATAGTACCATTTTGAAAGGGAAAATAAAATGACTTTAGAATTACGTGAACTAAACGGTGGAGACCTAGAACAATTACTTAGTATTTTTGCAAAGCTTGACATCATTGATGAATTGACGGCTGTCTTTGAAGGACGCACACAATCTGCGGACATTGATGTTGAAAAAGAAGGAATTGCTATATTTGCAAAATTAGCCAAAAAAGCAATCACAAATCTTAAGCCGGTAAAACATGAGCTTGATGAACTTCTCGCCAATTTGACAGGGATGACCGTTGAAGAAATCAATAAAGTTCGTTTGATTGACTATTTGAATGGAGTAAAAGCAATATTCAAAGATGGACAAATTACCGATTTTTTCGGCTCTATGCTTTCCTAGAAAATAGTTCAGACGGATATTTTAGATTCAAAGATTTATTTTTTAGAAGATATAGCAATCCACTAGCTTTACTTAAGAGCTTTTCTCTTAGTAAAGCAGTGGATTTTTATTTTTACGCTCAATCTGAAGAGCAAGAAGACCGAATTTTTCAACAGTACCTTCATACTGATATGACCATAAGTTTTGCGGAATTCAAAAAAGCCCTTGGTTATAAGTCGTTAAGGCAGTCCAAGAAGAAAAAAAGCGAAATAGTGACTAAAGATGAAGAAATCAAGCGTCTTAAACGTGCGAGTCAATTTATCAATTTTAATGGGGAAGGAGGAGAATAATGAACGAATTGTTCAAAATTTTAGGAACAATTGCGATTGATGGAAGTAGCGCAGAAAATGAATTAAATAAAACTGCTGGGAAGGCGGAGAGCGTTGGAAGTAAAATTAAAGCCTCAACTATCGCAATTGGTACTGCTATAGGTGAGCTTGTTGTTAAAGGCGTCCAAAAAATCGCTTCTTATGCTGGAGAAGCCATGAATGCCAGCGATGCCCTTAACAAATATACTTCCACGATGAAATTTGCAGGTTTTAAAGACGCAGATATCAATAGATCACGTAACGTTTTTAAAAAATATGCTGATGATACGGTCTATGATTTAAATACCATCACGAATACTGGGGCTCAACTAGCAGCAAATGGGATTAAAAATTTTCAAAGCTTGACTCTCTCAGCTGGTAACCTGAATGCAGTAGCTGGAGGAAATGCGGATACTTTCAAATCAGTTGCAATGGTGATGACTCAAACAGCCGGTGCAGGTAAACTTACCACTGAAAACTGGAATCAATTAGCTGACGCAATTCCTGGAGCGTCTGGTATGCTTCAACAAGCTATGAAAGACAATGGCGCTTATACTGGTAATTTCCGTGATGCCATGCAAAATGGACAAATTACTGCTGATGAATTTAACCAGGCTATAGAGCAATTGGGAAATAAACCAGTTGCTGTTGAAGCGGCTAAAAGCACACAGACATTTGAAGGAGCAATCGGAAATATGCAAGCTTCGGTTGTCACTGGTTTAAATAATGTCATTGACGCTTTCGGTAAAGGAGGCATGACAAATGCTATTACTCAATTTGGAAGTGGTGTAGAAGGCGCATTTAATACTGCTGTCACTTGGATTAACAAAGGAAAAGAGGTTATTGGTGACTTCCAAGCTCGTCTGAAAGAAAATGGAGCGATTGATTCATTCAAACAGCTTTTTAGTTCTATTCAAATAGCAATTGGTACAGTAAAAGATATTATCGGTCAACTGTGGCAAAGTTTCACTGATGGAGCTTCGTCTAAGGATATAGTAAAAGGCTTAGCGGATAATGCGAAAACTTTGGCTGATAAATTGACTGAAGTAGTGAATAATGTAGGAGCATTTTTAACTAAGATTAGTGATAATGGTTCTATCCAAAGATTTGCAGATGCTGTTAAATCAGTTGGGACAGCATTAGTTGTAGGTGTTGCTGCATTGAAAGGGTATCAAATTGCAATGGCTGCAATGAAAGTTGTTCAAACTGTTCAGCTTGCCTTTTTCGCTTTCTTCAATGTTTTGCAAAATGGAGGAACAGTACTTAAGGCTGCTCAAATAGCGATGCAACTATTTAATGTTACTATTTTGGCAAATCCAATACCACTTATAATAACTGCAATAGCCGCCCTCGTAGCTGGTTTAATCTATTTCTTCACCCAAACCAAAACAGGGCAACAAATCTGGCAAGGCTTCATGAATTGGTTACAATCAGCTTGGACTTCAATCAGTTCATTCTTCTCCGGATTGTGGCAAGGCATCATCGGGTTCTTCCAAAATGCTGGTAGTACCGCTCAAAATATATGGAATAGCGTAGTATCGTTCTTCCAATCAATACCTGGTAAGATTTCAGGATTCTTCAGCGGTATTGGTTCAGCTATAGGTGGTTTCTTTACAAGTGCTGGTAACAATATTATAAATATTTTTAATGCTGTAGTAAGCTTTGTTAGTTCCATTCCGGGCAGAATTATAGGTTTCTTTAGTAGTGTTGGTCCAGCTATTGGAGGATATTTCAATAATGTGAGCAACAATATAAGAAATGCCTTTAACAATGCAGTATCTTTTGTTTCAGGTATTCCGAGTAAAATAGCAGGTTTTTTCAGTGGAATTGGTGGTAGAATTGCAGATTTCTTTAGAGGAATTCCAAATGCTATCGGTGCTATATTTAGAGGCATAAAGGTGCCAACACTTCATATTAGCGGTAGCCTTAATCCAGTTGATTGGGTAAAGAATGGTAAAATGCCTAAAATTGATTTCTATGCAAAAGGCGGAATTATGGACGGTCCCACTTTATTCGGATTCAATGGAATTAATCCTATGATTGGTGGTGAAGCGGGTCGTGAGGCGATTCTTCCGCTTAATGAGAAAGTTCTTGGGCAAATCGGGAAGGGTATCAGTGATGCTTCTGGCGGAAGTAGTAATGGATTAATATTCAACCAATACAACTACAGTCCAGAAAATATTGATGCACGTACAGCGTCTAAATACGCCAAAAGAGAGGGTAAAGATATGCTTCGTACACTTAGAATTAGAGGTAATTAATCATGCAAATTGTATATAAAAATACTAATGGGGAGCAAGTTGTTCTTGGACAGCAACCTCCTTTTTTAGTTACTTCAAAAAAAGGGTTTGCTCAGGTTGATAATGTCATTACCAAACAAACTCAGTATGGGTTGGATGGCTCTATCTTAATCAATCAACAGCTTGACGATAAGGAGATTGAAATTGAAGGGGAATTTATTGCCAGTGATTCCAGTGATTTAGAAAATAAAAAAACACAACTTGCCAGTATTTTTAATCCTAAATTAGCAGGAACGCTTACTTATTTCCCAGATAATGGAGGAGTTTATAACCTGGATGTGTTGGTCGAAAAATTTTCAATGAATAAATCATCAACAAACCTAAGTCAAGTTTATAGTATTAACTTTCTATCACTTGATCCCTATTGGGTAGATAAAAACCAAGCTGATAAGCTTATTCCTTTATCTACTTTAAAGAAAAATTTAACTTTTCCTTTAAGGATATCAACTGGATTCACGTTCGCGGTAAGGTCTTCACACAATATCCAAACTATTGTGAATGATGGCGATGTCTCAGTAGGGATGGTTGTTATTTTAGAATTCAATGGTGAAGTAACCAATCCAAAAGTTTTAAATGTGACAACTGGAGAATATTTCAGACTAGAGAACACTTACAAAGTTGGAGAAATCATCAGAATTGTCACTCTTAGGGGTGAAAAAGAAGTCTTACTGACTACGAGAGATGGTACAGAAAAAAATAACCTTGAATTTTGGGATGAAGATAGTATTTTCTTACAACTTGATAAAGGCAATAACTTTTTCCAATTACAGGCTGATTCCGGTTCAGAAAATATGATTGGTACTGTAAGAATTAGTCCCAAAGTATTAGGAGTTTAAAATGCAAAGAATTTTACTTACTTATCAGTGGTTGGGTGATTTCAACTACGCAAAAGCAAAAATTTTTGATGGCTTTGAGTCCCTAATTATTTACGAGAATTATGGTAAATGTAACACATTTGAACTTGATGTGCCCTTTAGCTTTGAAAACAACTCTATCTTCAAACCAGAAAATGTCTTTAAATTTGATGGTGTTTACTATTACGTTGATGATGTTTCAGGTACAAGTGATAAGTTAAAAGTTTGCGGGAAGTCTTTAGCTGGTAAATATGATAGTCGGATTATTGACAGGACCTATATTGCCAGTAAAAGTCCTGCTTTAATTGCTTGGGACCACATTAATCAAGAAATCATAAACCCTGGAAACTATTCAGACATAAATGGCTCATATAATGGAGCAGATAGAAAAATAGATTATCTCACTTTATCAATTGCTTCAGATTTGGGACTACAGTCTATTGATTATCAAAACTCTTATGGTGAAGTTAAAAAGCAAGTTGAAACATTGTGTGAAACTTATAATTTTGGTTTTAAAGAAGTTGGAGCAAAAGGGGTTGTAAGCAACCAAATTCAATTTTTTAAGGGTAGAGATGTCTCTAAATGGGTTGTCTTTTCTGATGATTCAGACGGTTATGAAAACCTTAATGAGGTAGAATTTGAACATTCTACTTTTGATAAAAAAACAGTAGCTTATGCCTTTGGAGAAGGAGAGGGCAGTGACCGTAAAAAAATTGTACTAAACCCAACAATCAAAGGTTTATCCCGAAGAGAATTATACGTAGATGCTCGTGATTTGCAAAGTAGTGATGGAACTACTACAATTCCGTCAGCAACCTACAATAACATGTTAAAGGATAGAGCTAACCAATCTTTAGCTGATAAAAAAGAAGTCATCACCTTAAATGGTGATTTTGTTTTGACATCTAAGTTAGTACAGTTTGGGCGTGATTTTTTCGTAGGTGATACTGTTAGATTGACAAGTAAAAGATATGGGGCAGCTAAAACGGCTGTTATTTCCCAAGCCAAAAAAACTTATAACGATAAGGGAGAGTATTTGGAATTAATTTATGACAAAGAAACTCCCACAATATTTGATATTTTAGGGAGGAATAAATGACATCAAATGAAAGATCTTTCCCATGGGATGACCACAACGGTGACCGTGAATATAGTTCTGATGAATTCGCGGAATTTTTCTCAACATTGTTTAAACCAGGGGTAGTCGCGACAGCAAACTTTGGAACTGGTTTACAGATTACAGAATCCGCCAGTTTGGGAATGCGTGTGAAATTTTATTCTGGAGAAGCTTTTAGTAGCTTTGGGCGAAACTATGTTCATGACAAGGATGAAGAAGTTATCGTTCCAATTGCAAGCACATTGCAAGACAGAACGGATAGCGTAGCCATTCAATTCAATAAGTCACAACGTGATGCTTTTTTTGTATATAAAGAGTCTGATACAACAGTGACCAGAACAGATAGCATTTTTGAACTACAGATTGCTAAAATACTTGTTCCCAAAAATAGTACCCAGATTACTAATGCAAACATCACGGATATGCGAGCTGATGAGAGTGTTTGTGGATATTTTAGTCCTCACGGAAAACTTAACACAGGAGATATCACCGCCCAGTTTGTCGCATGGTTTAATGATTTCAAAGGAAAATTAGGCACTGACCCAGCTACAAATTTACAACTTCAAATTACTGACTTGGATTCAAAAGTAGTCCATAATACTGGAGATGAAACAATTTCCGGTAAGAAGACATTTAGTGAAGTAGTTGATATGCCAAAATTTGCGGATTCTTATGTTGCCTTTCTTGCAAATAAAGGTGGTGGAAATACAGTCACATTTACTGCACCTTGGGACTGTACTGCAGAAGTTGAACTCTTTTATCATGGCTGGGGATATGGCGGTGGAGAATGGGAAATCGGAATTACTACTCCCTCCGGATTAACTCAGATTTATGAGGCAACAGGATATACTAAAGGACATGATACTCAAGCTACGGCCATGCATGCAAAGGCTATCTACTCCGGGCTCAAAAAAGGGCAACAATACACCTTTGATAAACGTGATGTAGGAGGACGTCCTGGTGGCGCATCTCGTCCAATGATGATTGTAAAACTTTATCGGAATTAGAAAGTAGGGGGTATGGAGGAGCAATCATGGCGAGAAGTGCTCGAACGATTAGCTCGAATTGAAACAAAGTTGGATAACTATGAAACAGTCCGGGATAAAGCA
>SKET01001171.1_pt1 | contig 18680 bp, 19 predicted proteins | sample 4841461 | NCBI WGS metagenome assembly SKET01 (sample SAMN11008802, study PRJNA524170) | human gut metagenome | biome: Human fecal sample; material: Feces; isolation source: fecal sample from pouch patient p5 | host: Homo sapiens | place: Israel: Tel-Aviv | collected 2014-02-13
CAAACCCAATCATATTGTTTCTCCTTACAAACCGCATTAAAACCATAATGAGACACATTCTTGTATTTCCCAAAATCGAGATTTACTAATTCTACAAATTCCGATTGAGATTTCACCTGTTTTAAGCAATTTAACAACTGTTATATTTTGTTATTAAATTCTCCGCAAACCCTTGAAAACACTGAATTTATCACAGGCGAGCTTTCCCTTATTGTTTCCCTTGTGTTATATCGTCCCACCAGTGTTTACGAACTCTGATAAGGGAAAATACAAGGGCACAAGAGGTCCGGTGGACCTCTGCTCTGTGCCGACCGAAGCGGCAGCGGAGACCAAAAAAATTATATAAAACAGTATAACACAAAATAAAAGTGACATGGTGAACTGATTGAAATGCTTCTGATTTTTGTAGCAAATAATTGATTGAACGATAAGGAGATAAGATACGATGAGAACAATATTTGCAGAATACAATCCCGGACGAAACAGCATTGATGTTTATACCTCTGTTGGCTATATGCTCCGCATTGACTGTTGCATACTCTTCTAAACTTAAAACAACCATAGCTCCATATCCATTTTTAGTTAAATACACAGGATTTCCACTATTAACAAGAGTCTCAATTTCAGGAAATTTATTTCTGAGATCAGAAACTGGGCGAATTTGTATCATTTCCACCTCTCCTTTCACTTTTTGCTATCTTTATTTTATCCTAATTTTATCACAATTGCAATAAACAGCAACACATTTCTCACAAATTCTACCATCCACTTATACTGCGTACTCATCAGTCATAACTATTTCTCTCAATATAATATTTTGCCGCTTCCTGTAAAGACATCCCTTTCTTTCTCGCTTTATCTCTCACACTGCTTACAGAGATACTTTTCATTCTACAAAGGGAATTGATTGATTCATATACACTTCCATCCTCCCAAATAAATTGCCGCTGTTTCGTAATCTTTCTAATATAATCAATCGCCTCATCATAATCGCTGTCTTTATTCCAGAACCTATAAGAATGCACAGATTGAACATTGATTCCATATTGCTTGCAGCATTCTTTCAAGTCCTTATACCTATCACCTTTATAGTAAAACGCGTCCATTTCCAGATTCTTCTTCCTTTTCAAACAATGCCGGAATGCTTCTTGTGCCGAACAATTCTTTCGCCATGCTCTATTGCGCACCGCTTTTAATGACACCGATTGATATAAAATTTCAAAGCTTCTTCTCTGGATATTCCGTGCCGTTTTGCGTATGCCGACACATAAGATGCATTGCATCCAAATGCTCTGCAACATGATGTAAATGTAATATATTCCTGTCCGCAGAAATATATTTTTCTTTTATTATGATAATTCAAATAGCTGGAAAGCGCATGCCGCAGCAGAAAATGCTTTCTTTTTGCATATCGCCGGACGCAGATCGGTTTAATCTCATATGCCATGCAGCATGCGGCGAAACTGTCATAAGTCACATGGTTATATGTAAAACGATTATATTTATAATACTGATAATAATGGCTGAGAGCCTCCTCTTTTGATATTTTATTTTTCTGCATATAAGTACATAGGGATTTATAGTTTATATTGTAATAATCGCAGCATTCTTTTAAATCTGTCCACCTCACTTTCCTCCTTTATTACAAAATATTGCAAAATGTTATAGAATTAAAAAGTCCTTGCCGGACATCTCTGCCTGACAAGGATTTTTTTGATACTTTTTATTACTTCTTCTTTAAGAGGACATTTATTTGATTTATTCTTGAGAAACTTCCTACGCTTCTCTTTCCATTCCCATTCCTTCTGCAAGCTTCTTGCTGAAAGCGAGTACGACTGCACCAAGGATAGCTACAACTGCACCGATTCCGATGAAGAACGGCACTTCGCTTCCTTCTTTATAGAAGTTAACGAGGATCATGTTAAGAGCAGCTCCTACTGACTGAGACATTGACCATACAGTCATCATCTGTGTTACAAAGGCTTTTGGTGCTGCTACTGCTGTAATGGAGTAACCGATCGGACATGTAAATCCTTCTGCAAACATCAGTACTGCATAGAACAATATGATCCACCATGCATTTACTTTTGCATCGCCTGGGTAGATGACATAAAGGAGTGCAATGATCATTGCGCCAAGTCCCCATAAAATCGTTCCGAATCCCATCTTTGTTGTTCCGAATGGCTGTTTCTTGCCAAGTTTTGTCCAAAGCATGGTAAGAAGACTACCGAAGCAAACTGCAAAGATTGCCGGGATTGTCTGGAATGAAGCTGCCGGAATTTCTACTCCGAAGATCACACGGTTTACTTTTTCTTCATAGAAGATAGCAAGGATTGAAATTGTCTGTGTCCAGATCAAAAGTGTAACGGCGTTACAGATAAATGGCGGAAGCAGGCAAAGTACTTTCTTTTTCTCGTGCTTTTCTGTCTTCTTGCTTGAGTAGATGAAGACAAGATAAGCAAGCGGGATAAAGATAGAAATAGTACTTACTACGTTTGCAAAGGAAGATATTTTCAGCTTTCCTGTTGCAAATGAAACTGCTAAAGCTGTTCCTACGATAGCAACAACAATAAGCATTTTTACAACAAAAGAACGTTTCTTATCTGCCGGAAGCGGATCATCCGGTTCCAGACCGATATTTCCGAAGAATTTTTTGTAGGTAGCAATATAAGCAACAGTACCTAAGAATGAGAGAACTGCTGATAATGCGAATGCTGCGTGATATCCGCATTTCGCTGCGATTACACCTGCAAGGGCCGGAGCTGCTGCACCGATATTGGAAATTACGTAAGAAATTGTGAAAGCACTGTCACGTCTTCCATCGTTCTCATCGTAGAATTTACCGATCAGAGTTTCGATACATCTTCCTGCGAAGAGTGAACCGAATACCATACATCCCATAGCAGCTGCATATCCAACTACCCCAAGTGGAAATGCAAGCAAGGTATAACCGATAAATCCGGTAACTCTGGCTACAAGCAGTGACCTACGACATCCAAGAATACGGTCGCAGACATAGCTTCCGATGATGGTTGTCATTCCGACTACAGTTGCATATAAAGAAATCAACTGTGCTGCATCCGCTTTATCGAATCCAAGACCTGCAGGTGCATTTGCATATAGGTAATAGATCATTACGGCATTCATTGCGTAGTTCGAAAAAGACGAACAAAGCTGTACAAAGCTGAGAGTCCCCACCCCCCTAGGCTGACCCAAAAACGCGGTCTCCTTTTTTAAGGCTTCATCATATTGATTCATTTTTAGTTTTCCTCCAAATAACATATACTTCTCATTCAATAAAAAACAGCTTATATTTTCCCCGATTTTTCCTGCTGCCCTCCTTTTTCCATGATTATATTCACTTGTTTTTTATCTTGAACCTTTCTTGTATCTTACTGAATTCTTCGAAAATTGTCAACATTTTACATTTAACAAAATGCATTTATGCTCATTTTTGTAAACATCCACAAAAAAAGATGAAAAGAGTTTGGTTTCCCACGACTCTTTTCATCTTAATTTCGTCATTTTTCACATATAAAAAAATGCTTAAGTCCCTTTTACAACACATGAAACTCCGGCTTTTCCTCCCCATATACGCCCCAGAGCACCACTCCTCCAAACACGATCGCCAGGCATAAAAGTCCCGAAAACATCACCACAAATGGCAGGCAGATCTGACCATACAGCTGGAATGGCTGATCCCGGTAATCCCAGATTCCGATCTTCAGCCATTTATTGCAGATAATCCCCGTCATAAATTCCAGGGATGTCAGGAAAAGCACTGCCCGGATAATCTGAATCCACATCGGCTCAGACCAGTGCATTACCTCGCCCTGAAAACTGCAAAATGTCAATGCAACTCCCCCAAGCACAAACATGGTCCAATGAGAAAATCCACGAAACCAGATCTCGATCAGATAATAGGTGCTTCCCCCTGCTGCTATCAGAAAGACTATCTCACTTACCCTCTTACTCACTCTTTTCACCATAAAAAACGCCCTCACTATGCAAATCTCTTACATAGTGTGAGCGTTTCTTTTGGATTTTATCACAAATCATTGGATTTATTTACAAAGCTCGCCCATATAATAGAAGCCTTTTGCCTCTTTTAAGTAAACCGTCACGATCTTACCGATCATGCTTTCATCTCCCGGGAAATGTACCAGGAGGTTGTTGCTCATTCGTCCTGTCACCAGTGACGAATCATGATCGTTGACACTTTCTACCAGCACATCCTGTATGGTTCCCTGATGTACAGAGCATACTTCCGCTGAAATCTGCTGCACCTCTTTTAAAAGGCGGTCAAAACGGTCTTTTACCACGTCATCAGGAACCTGATCTTCCATTGCTGCCGCAGGGGTTCCTGTTCTCTTGGAATAGATAAAAGTAAAGGCACTGTCATAACGCACCTGTCTTACAATATCCAGAGTATCCTGGAAGTCTTCCTCTGTCTCCCCAGGAAATCCGACGATAATATCCGTTGTAAGGGAAATATCCGGCACTGCTTCGCGAATCTTTCTTACCACCTCAAGATAATGCTCCTTGGTATAATGGCGGTTCATCTTCTGCAGGATCCGGCTGCTTCCTGACTGAACCGGAAGATGCAGATGCTTGCATATCTTCTTGGAATGTGCCATCACATCAATCAGTTCATCCGATAAATCCTTCGGATGGGAAGTCATAAAGCGGATTCTCTCCAGTCCTTCAATCTTCTCAATCTCCTGAAGAAGCTGTGCAAATGTCATCGGCTCTTCCAGATTCTTTCCATAAGAGTTTACGTTCTGCCCAAGGAGCATAACTTCTACCACACCATCTGCCACAAGTCCTTCAATCTCGCGAACGATATCTTTTGGATTACGGCTTCTCTCACGTCCACGCACATACGGTACGATACAGTAGCTGCAGAAATTGTTACATCCGAACATGATATTAACACCGGATTTGAAGGAAAATTTACGTTCGCTCGGAAGATCCTCCACAATCTTATCGGTATCCTTCCAGATATCGATCACCATTCTCTCAGACTCAAATCTTGTCACGATCAGTTCTGCAAATTTATAAATATTGTGAGTTCCAAAGATCAGATCGACAAACCGGTAGCTCTTCTTGATCTTCTCTACAACAGTCGGTTCCTGCATCATACATCCGCAGAGTCCGATGAACATATGCGGATTCTTTTTCTTCTTCGCACCAAGCTGTCCCAGACGTCCGTATACTCGCAGATTTGCATTTTCACGGACGGTACAAGTGTTGTAGATAACAAAATCTGCCTTCTCTTCATCCAGCTCTTCCTTGTATCCGATCAGTTCCAGAACACCGACCAGCTTTTCCGAGTCACGAGCGTTCATCTGACAACCGAAAGTCGTCACGCAAAAAGTCAGATCTCTTCCGATCTCCTGTGCTTTTTCGCTTACATACTTCCGCGCTTTGGCAATGTAATAGTACTGTCTCTCCGGCTCAGTAACCGGAGCTTCTTTTGTAAGATCTATTGCATCAAAATCAATATTATTCATGTGTTATTAACCTCTCTATACAAACTGGTTCAACCCTGCATCATATTCATAATCAATGGATGCCAGTTTCTCTGTCAGTTCTTTTTTCTCAATCTGCATTTCCTGGCAAAGGGTATCCAGATCTGCATAAAAATCCCGTAATTTTGTATTGACCACACTCAGAAGGATCATTGGATCCTTTGGTAAATCTGCCATGTTTTTATCCTCTTTTTCTAATAATCTCTCGTTTTCAACACGGTATTTCGGATATAATCAAAAGTTTTTTCTTCCCCGTCTGCCGCGAGCATATAGAGAAGTTCTTCCAGAAGTGCCCTGGTATCCTTATGCATCCAGTCTCCTGCAATACCGTGAAGATAATATTCAAGCGGTGATGCATCCGTGTATTTATCTTTCATATAAATCTTGGATGCTGCGATCCGGTCCATAAACATCTCGACCACATACTTTTTGGGCATCTTCATCCCGGTAAGCATTGGTTCCCCTTCCAGTCCGTAGTCAATCCAGTATTCATAATGATGTTTATTGCGCCCTTTATGGTGAAGCCATGCCGAAGAATAGCCCTTTTCTTCTCTTTCTGCGTTATTCGGACTCCGGTTTCCCTGGAAATACCTGCACCCAACCCAGAACTCCGCCGGAGAGTACTTCGACATATCATGCAAAAGTCCCTGCCTGTAAAGTCCTACCTTAAAGCAGTTCTTCATAACCAGATATTTGTGATGTGTTATGGTGCAAAAATGTTTCCAGATTTTCATTCTTTAGCCTGCCTTCCAACAAAAACTTTGATCGTTCGCTCTTCCAGCTGAACCTTCTTATCTTTTACCGGAACTGCTTCTTTTTCATCCAGGACCCCTTCTTTTGTCCCTGCTATGCACACCCATTCCATTCCTTTTGGAAGGGAAGGAAGTGCAAATGAATGCGAAAGCCAGTGCATATTATATGCAATATAAAAGTCCTTCTCTGTACTTTCTTCATGATAGAATACACCAAGCTGTCTGCTTGCACGCCCTGCCGGCATCTGCCACGCATCCTCCCCATGATAGGAAATCTGAGGGATTCCGCTTCTGCCCATCGTGTCTTCTGATTTTTTCGCTATCTGCTTCATACAGGCTTTGCGAAGTGCAATCAGTCGACATACAAATGTATATAATTCTTCCTGTCTGGAAAGCTGGTTCCAGTCAAGCCATGATATCAGATTATCCTGACAGTATGCATTATTATTCCCTTTCTGGGTATTCATAAATTCATCCCCAGAAAGGATACACGGCATTCCCTGTGCAAATAAAAGCAAAAAGAACGCATTAAATATCTGATTCTTCCGCAGCTCGTTAACCGCCTTTTTCCGGCTGTTCCCTTCTGCCCCACAGTTCCAGCTGTAATTGTAATCCGGACCATCCAGATTATTCTCACCATTTGCTTCGTTGTGCTTTCCATCATAGGAAACTACATCACAGAGCGTAAATCCGTTGTGGCTTGCAATATAATTATACAGCTGTGTATCCTGATTCTTCAGTTGCCAGATCACATCCCGGATCATGCCCTCGTCTCCCTTTAAGAAACGGCGCATCACATTCTGGAATCCGTCTTCTTTTTTGAGGATCTTACTTTTCGCAAGCACCGGATCCTTTGCAAGTTCATCCGGATTGCAGATATATGGATTTACAATAAATCCATCCACATGATACTGCATCACCCAGTAACGCAGACAATCTAAAATCAGAGAAAACGTAGTTCCCTCTGTGAAAGGCATCTCAAGAATAACTTCAATCCCTGCAAGATGCATCTGACGAACAAGTGACTTCATCTCATTCACCGGATCTCCTGCCGCATATGATGCTTTTGGTGCAAAGAAATATGCTTTTCCATATCCCCAGTAATTCACATGCCTCTGATTCTCATCAAATTCATAAACCGGCATCAGATGGATCTGGTTAATCCCCAATTTTTGAAGATAGGGCAGTTTCTCCGTAACTCCGTCAAACGTTCCTTTGTGTGCGACTCCGGACGAACTGTGTTTTGTAAATCCACGGACATGAAGACTGTAGGCGATCACATCTTCCTTATCCAGATGCGGAAACTGTGACTTGCCCCAGTCAAATGTATCTGCTACGATCCGGGTACGCAGTTTTCTCTTTTCCTTTCCCTTTGACACAGACCAGTGTTCTCTGCCTGAAAATGCTTTTCCATATGGATCCGGAACTATCTTTCCACCGATTTTATAACAATATTCATAAGCTTCCGGACGTTCCAGCACCACTGAGAGAAAGCGTAGATTTCCTGCCACATCAGAGTATGGCATCTCCTGTGAAAATACTGATGCCCTGGCACCTTTTTTATAAATGATCAGTTCACATGTCTGTCCTTCCGGAACTGCTACCGAAAAATTCACTGTCTGTCCTTCCACAGTACATCCCTGTGGAAACGGAAATCCCGCTGCTGTCTTCATATCCACTGTTCCCCCTGTTACTGCCATCCGTCAGCTCCATACATATCTACATTCGAGGCATCAATAAAAAATACATCCAGATACGTTGTCTTTTCATAATCATCCCCGTTTAAAATAGCAAAACCGATTTTGGCTGATTCTTTTCCAAGATTGATCGGTGACTGCGCACTTGTTCCGCGAATCAGGGAATCCGTCTTCTGAAGTTCTTTTTTCAAATCCGGAGAACCATCTACCCCGTAAATCTTTACATCAGTAAGACCAGCTGTTCTTGCTGCAACCAGTGCCCCAAGCGCAATCTGGTCGTTCCCGCACATTACTGCCGTAACATCCTTATTCTCTGCAAAAATCTTGTTAGCTGCTTCTCTTGCCTCGTTCAAATCTCCGCTGACATCTGCTCTTCCTACAATCTCAAATCCCTTTCCGGCAATTGCTTCTTCAAAGCCTGTAATCCTCTCTACAATAGAATTCTGGGTAAGAGCTTCCAGAATTACAATCTTTCCACTATCCGGGTTCTGCTGTATCAGATTTTCTCCGCAAAGCTGTCCGGCAGCTTTATTATCTGAACCAATATATGCATCAATATAATCCGTATCCTTAACTTCCGTATCAATATTGATGATCTTTACACCGGCTTCCTTAAGCTCTTCCAGAGCGGGTGTGATCGCATCTCTTGATACCGGACACAGAAAAATGGCATCCAGTCCGTCTTCGATCATCTGATGGATCTGCTCGATCTGGGTGTCTACATTCAGCGCCGGATCTTTTGTCACCAGCGTACTTCCCTGTGCTTCGATCGCTTCTCTCAGTGCCTGCTCAAGTGTAATATAGTATGGATTTTCCATGGTAATACAACTAAATCCAAAACGATAGCTTTTTGCCTCTTCCTTGCTGTCATCGTCCTCTTCTGTTATTGCATTGTCCTGGCTTGTCCCAACATTCTTCTTACAGCCTGCAGTCATGCCAATACAGAGAACCATCACAAGAAAGATGGAAAAAATCTTTTTCTTCATATAAATAAACCTCCCTGAAACCTTTCTTTTATTGTATCTTTTTTACCGCTAATGTCAATACTTTTCCCCTTGCAAATATCCCCATACTCTGTTAGAGTGATAGTATCAGATTGAAAGGAGAACTGAACAATGGAAAAGGAACATAATCTGCTTGAATCCGATGTTGTCACACTGACACTCGATGACGACGAGGAAATCGAATGCGCCATTATCACAACTTTTAATATGGATTCTACCGAATACATTGCACTTCTTCCGCTCGATGAAGACGGTGGAAATGAGGACGGAGACGTATGGATCTATCGCTTTATCCGTGATACCACAGGCGGCTCCGATCATGATCTTCAGAATATCGAAGATGATGATGAGTATGACCGCGCTGCGGATAAGTTTGATGAATGGCTTGATACACAGGAATTTGAAGGCTTTGATATTGAAGAATAATTATTTTATTCTCTGACCTAAAAGCTCTTCCACAAAACGGGACGGTTTGATACTGTTCCCGTTTTTTTGTGTAATATAGGAAATACAGAGATTATTTTTCGCACGGGTCAGTGCTACATAAAAAAGTCTTCTCTCTTCTTCGATCTCGTCTTTCTTTTCTGCCTTCTGATGCGGGATCTCACCCTCATTGGCATGGATCACAAATACATCCTCAAATTCCAGTCCTTTCGCTGAATGGATCGTCATCAGCTGTACCTTATTCTCCCGCTCTCCTTTGATCTTCCTTGCCTTTGCCTGCTGTTCTTCCAGCTCCTGCGTATATTTTGCAATATGGATTTCCCATTCATCATAGGATTTGAAGTTTTTACTCCTCTCCTCAAGCTCTGCCATCACATCCATCAGCTGCTTCCACGGAATCTGATGTTTTTCGGCATATTCCTTCAGGAAATCATCATATCCGATCTTTTTCCGGATATACTGGATTGCCGCATAAGGTGCCATATTCTTCATCATACGGACATCCACATCAAACTGGTCAATAATATCCAGCATCCAGTCCTTATCGCAATAAAATTTACGCAGCTCCTCAAAATTTACCTGCCGGTTCTCCATACTGTTCCGTGCCAGATACCTGAGTGGTCGGTTACAGATTGTCAGGAAAAGCGATCTGTCCCGCTTTCCTGCTGCCAACTGCAGATATGCCATCATATCTTTTACAATAAAATGCCTGTAAAAATTGGTCACATAATCTCGCATTTCAAACGGGATACGGTGTTCGCTTAATATTTCCGAAATCATTCGCGCCTGGACTGCTGTCCGAAAAAGTACAGCAATTTCTCCCGGCTTTATTCCCTGGTCCAGTTTTTTCTGGATCTCTTCTGTTACATACTGCGCTTCTTCCTGTTCATCCAGGACTTCCTGCACATGAACATTCTGTCCTCTTCCCCGAAATGACTGTACACGCTTGTAAAAACGGGTATCATTATGCAAAATCACTCTTGCCGCTGCTCCGGTAATAAATTCGGTAGAACGATAATTCACCGTCAGTGAAATGGTCCGAAGTGACGGAAATTCCTGCTTCATATAAAGCATCAGCTCCGGCTTTGCTCCACGGAATCCGTAAATGGACTGATCATCATCCCCAACTACAAACAAATTGTATCTCGGTGCTGCAAGCATCCGGATCACTTCATACTGCACACGGTTGATATCCTGGAATTCATCGATCAGGATATACTGAAAACGCTTCTGCCATCCTTGCAGAATCTCCGGCTTTTTCCGGAAAAGTGCATAACACTGTACCAGCATATCATCAAAATCAAATTTTTTCAGTTCTTTTTTCTGATGCTCATAACTGCGGAACACTTCTGCAAACTCATCTTGTGTAAGATACTTACTGTGAAAATCTTTCAGATGATAAAGTCCGTTCTTTACCATACCGACTTCCCGCAGAAGTTCTCTCACCAGTTCCTCTTCATCTTCTACCTCAGGTGTTGATTCAATATCGGTCTGGTCTAAGACCTCCTGTAAAAGTACAGAGGACTCTTTTTCAGACATCAGATTATTCGCACCAATCCCATAGGCACATTTTAGAATTCCATAAAAAATACTGTGAAAGGTCCCAAACGTTACCGGATAATTTTTCCCGGCAGTCAGCCTTTCAAAGCGTTCCTTCATTTCACGTGCTGCATATCTTGTAAAAGTAATTACAAGGATCTGATCCGGGCGTACTTCGCTCTCCTCGATCAGATAACGGGTACGTTCTGTGACAATAAGCGTCTTTCCCGAACCCGGCGGTGCCAGCACCATACACGGTCCATTCCCGTGCTTTATCGCTTCATCCTGTCCTCTGTTTAGTTTCATGAACTCCCCTTCTCATATGTAATACAACAGAACGGATTCCTCTTCCGCATTACGCGAAAAAAGAAATCCGTCCCCCATGCATACTTTTATATCTGTATATTATCTGCTTAATAATTCAATTGCATTCTTGATTCTTTCTACAGATTCTGCCTTACCAAGAACTTCCATGATCTCAGTCGCTCCACCCGGAGTATTCTGCTTTCCTGAAACTGCAGTTCTTACCGGCCACATCACATATCCGTTCTTATAACCTTTTTCCTCTGCAAATCCCTTCAGCAGTCCGAATAATGCGTCATTACTGTAATCATCCCATGCTTCCAGTCTCGGAAGAATTTCTTTTAATACTTCCAGAGAAGTTTCTTCGTTGGTCTTCATCTTCTTATGGCAGTACATTGCAGTATCGTATTCCGGAACGGCTTCAAAGAAATCAATCTGTTCTTTGATATCCGGAAGGATTTCAATACGGCTCTTGATCAGAGATGCAATCTTCTTCAGATCATAATCCTTTGTGATCACTTTCTTGATATATGGCTCTGCAAGCTCATAGAATTTGTCGAAATCCATAGTTTTCAGGTATTCGCCATTCATCCATTTCAACTTATTGATATCAAATACAGCCGGTGATTTGCTCATATGATGATAGTCAAATGCTTCAACAAGTTCCGGCAGTGAGAAGATTTCTCTGTTATCCTGCGGACACCATCCAAGAAGTGCCACATAATTTACAATTGCTTCACTTACAAATCCCTGATCCAGAAGATCTTCGTAAGAAGAATGACCACATCTCTTGCTGAGCTTTTTGTGGTTCTCATCTGTAATCAGCGGGCAATGTACATAGACCGGTACTTCCCATCCAAATGCTTCGTAAAGACGGTTGTACTTCGGTGCTGAAGAAAGATATTCATTTCCTCGGACAACGTGTGTAATATTCATCAAATGATCATCAATAACGTTCGCAAAATTATAGGTCGGATATCCGTCTGATTTGATCAGGATCATATCATCCAGTTCCGCATTCGGAACGGTAATATCTCCATAAATTTCATCATGGAAAGTTGTGGTTCCCTCTGTCGGCATATTGATACGGATAACATATGGCTTTCCGGCTGCAAGGTTTGCTTCTATCTCTTCTTTACTCAGATGCAGACAATGCTTGTCATAATTCACAATCTGTGTTCCATCCTCTGATACAGAAGTCTTCAAAGATTCCAGACGTTCTTTATCACAGAAACAGTAGTATGCATCTCCCTGTTCAATTAACTGCTTAGCATACTTCATGTAAATTCCTGAAGCCTGTCTTTCACTCTGAACGTATGGTCCGACACCGCCATCTTTATCTGGTCCTTCATCATGAACAAGGCCTGTCTTCTCCAGTGTTCTGTAAATAATATCCAATGCACCTTCTACATATCTTTCCTGATCTGTATCTTCAATACGGAGCATAAAATCTCCGCCTTCATGTTTTGCGATCAGGTATGCATATAATGCAGTACGCAAATTACCGACATGCATTCTACCTGTCGGACTCGGTGCAAATCTTGTTCTGACTTTTTTCATTTTAGTGTTCCTCTCTTTAACTTCTGTTTTATTTTCACTGTGAAAATAAACTCTTCACAGTTCTCTATGACATTCAAATATATGTTCATCTTTATAATACTAACACATTCCCTTTTTTACTTCAAGCATTCCGAAGCCACTATTTTTCCCATTTTTCTGTATTTTGCGGTTCCTCAGCTCCAGGAATGATCTTTCGGACATACTTCATGGAATTCTGCTTCCACTCACTCTTCTGAAAAGCCTGGAAAAAGGTATCCACGACAAAAATTGCAAGAGAGATCACGCCTGCGATCTCCAATGTCTGGATCAGATAAAATTCGGACATCGCCTCGTTCCCGTCGATCAGATAATGAACCGTCTGGTACATCCCGTTTCCGGGAACAGTCGGAAGAACCCCGGCAATCAGAAACAACGTAACCGGTGTCTTATAAACTCTCGCAAAAATATGCGAAACAACCGCAGCTGCAACTGCTGAATATAAAGATGCCATAACATCTCCCCTGCCAAAATGTATTGCAAGCAGATAAACAAATCCGCCAATTGCTCCTACGATACCAGCCTGAAGAACAAAGCGGCGCGGAACCTGAAGGAGAACCGCAAAACTGTAAATAGATAAAAACGCTCCAAATACCCGGATGATCATTTCCAAAACAGTACTGTTCATTTTTGTACTCTCCTTCCTGTTAAAAAATTTTTGCGCAAAGCGCCAGCCCAATACCAATTCCAATTGCAATCCCAAGTGCTTTTAAGAAAGCTTCCATCACTCTTGCACCACCGGAAAGATAATCCCCCCGCAAGGTATCCCTGACAGCATTAGTGATTGCCATTCCCGGTACAAGAGGCATGAAACTTCCTATCATAACAGTATCCATATTCATCTGATCACCCAGACCTTCTTTCAGAAGGCAGCAGGCAAATGCAACACCAAATCCTGCGAAAATATCCTGAATAAATGGGTGAAATTTCAGATCCTGTCCCGCTGATACAAAAGCCACAAGGAAAAGACCTACAACAACCGCTGCCCCGGTATCCGCAATGGATCCGCCAAAAAAAATTGTAAATCCCACACCAACCCCCATCATTGCCAGGTTGGTTGTCTTGCGGCTGAACTCGAACTGTTTTAACGTCGAAAGCTTCTCATATGCCTGCTCTAGTGTCAGATCATCTCCACAATACTGCCTGGAAATCTCATTAACATCTACGACAAGCTTTAGATTGGTATCCCGTTCTTCTACTCTCTTTGTAACAGTAACTGCCTTTTCGTTCTCCAGTTTGATCGTCGCGGAAATTCCGGTCATGATCACCAGAACTTCTGCCATCTCGATGTGATCCGCCGTCTTCAGTATATGATGCATGGTATCTTCCACACGATACGTTTCCGCTCCGCTTCGCAGCATCATTTCACCGGCAAGCATCGCCGTTTTCAGTAATAATTGCGTATCCATGACTTGCTCCCTCTCACTTTCTCGGATTTATAACTGTCATGATACTATTTCCTATTCTAAAAATCAACCAAAAATTTTTTCGTACACAAAACAGTACAATCATTACTGTTCACAGTATCTGTGACAAACAACGTACAATCTTTCTGCATAAACAGTTTTTCGCAAGGAAAAAGGCTTCCCGGTCTTACGACCGGAAAGCCCATCTTCCTGAATTAGAGTGAGAGTGTTTATAAAAAGGCAGATTTTATTAGTTAATATATCCGCTCTTTTTCAGTTCTTCCTCAGCTTTTGCGAGGTTTGCGTCTGATACACGGATGATTGGTCCTGTGCATCCCATTCCGCTTTCTGCGTAAATGCCGAGTTTCCACAGTACTTTGACTGCGTCTTCCAGATCCATAACTTCAATTCCAGGGATCTGTGCTGTAACGATTTCCTTCGGTGGCTCTTTTACTTCTTCTTCAGCCGCTGCCGGTTTCTGAGAAGCTTTGTGCTCATCGAGGATTTCTTTTAATCCAGCTTTCTTAACAGCTGCAAATTCTTCTTTTGCTACTTCAAATACTTTTCCTCTTACCAGCTGTGCTGCGTAGCGGATAGCATTTGCGATAACCGGTGCTCCGGATGCTCTGGATACGATCATAACGAGCTGTTCATATCCTTCTCCGATTCCTGGTCCATATCCAAATCCTGTAGCTTCAAAGCTTCCGCCTGTTGTGAAAGAAGAAAGCATTTTTACCATGATATTTCCGGTCAGGGAATCAGTTACCATGATATCCGGTGATGCCTGGAGAACGTCATTTCCTCTCATAACGCATCCGCCGTCTGCTCTTCCTGATTCTGCAAATTCGATCGGATATCCGTTCTCCTGCAGTTTCTTCAGAGCTTTTTCTGTCTGACGTGCACCGTCTACATTCAGGATACCAACTGTCGGATTCTTTTTGCCGCAAGCTTTTGCAGCGATGATTCCGTAGATCGCATTTTTGATCATTCCTTCAATACGGTCTGTGCTGGATGTTCCTGTTGTATTAGCGATGAACATTTCTTTTGCAGTTGCCGGTGTTACACAGCGTCCTACTGTAGATACACCGATCGGGAATGGGAAGTGCATGGTTACTGCTGCATCTACTTCTCCATTCTTCAGCATTTCTTCCATCTTGTCATGACCTTCTTCATCGTTAGCCACTTTGACAGTTGTTACGCCTTCTGCTTCTAATGTTCCGATATAATATACATCAATTCCGTCTTTTGCCGCTTCAATTGCCGCTGCCATAGAGTTTTCTTCTCCATGTTCGCTTCCCATTCCGGTCAGTGCAACTTTCGGGCGCTTTCCGAAGCTTCCTGTCTCCAGTCCCTGCGCCATCTCCATAAAGGTGTCGGCAATCATTCTTTCAATACTATTTGCCATTTTGTTTGTCCACCTTTCTTATTCTTCTGTTGCCATTAATGATGCTGCAAAATCTTTCATTGCTTTTGCGATCAGTCCTTTTACTTCTTCTTCTGATACACCGCTGTTATCTTCTGCTCCAGTGTTTGCCTGGATTACGAAAGATACACCGTCGAAGAGGTTGGTCATACGTCCAAGGAACAGACTTCCTTTTCCGATGATCATGGCTTTATTGATCTTTCCTGCAAGGATATCTTCTCTTGCAAATCCGATGTACGGTACACCTGAAGGAATATGTCCCTGAGTCGGTGCCCATCCTGTCAGTCCGTGTTCTCCTGCGAAGCTTGCAAGTTCTTTTCTGTCAAGTTCGCCTCTCTTAACTGCAAGAGCTGCGATCATCTTGTAGTTAGCAAGCGGTACATCTCCGGCTCCTGCCGGTTTTGTGATATCCGGATTCTGCATTTCCGGAGAGAATTTATCGATATCTGTGATCTTAAGTCCTGCTCTTTCCAGTGGATCAGCTACAAGGCTTCCGATTACGTTCTGCGGAGCACTTCCTGTTCCTACTGTATGGCGTCCAAGGATATCCAGGTTGATTTCCGGGTTTACGCCATCGTTTTCTGCGATGATTACACAGAATCCACCAAGGCAGTCTTCCAGGATCGGAAGACCTTTCTTTACATGGTCTTTACCGTTCATACCAAGTTTTGCTGTACAACCACCAGCTGTTACAGCTACACATTTGTATGCGCCTGATTTTACGAGAGCTGCTGCTTCGATCAGTGCGTGAGATGGTCCGGCACAGAATCCACGTGAGTCAGAACCTGTTGCGTTCAGAAGTCCTGCAACTTCAGCTGCTGCTTTTGCGAAGTTACCACCACCACGCTGGTTCATATCACCACAAGCTTCTTCTGCACAGTCGATGACATACTCAACGTCTGTCTTTTCGATTCCTGCATTTCTTACACCATAGAGGAGGGCGAGCACGCTGGATGCCTTACTCATAATGTTTTCATGCATAACATGAGCTGAAAGGTTTGCATCAATGTCATGCGCTCTCTTTACACAGCCTACCAGTTTGTTTTCATGATACAGACCTTCAGCATGCTCTTCATTAACAAAGTGTTCGATTTCTGAGATTTCGAATCCTTCGATTACTTTTTCTACGATATCGTCTGTGATGATCGGATCTGCTGCAAATTTTTCTTTTGTAGCTGCTACAAATCCTTTCTCAAGCATAACAACTTCGAACATGTCGCAAGCCTGAGCTAAAAGAAGGAATTCGTCTTCCGGCATGATCTCACCGTATTTTCCGTAACGCTCTGCGCCTTCTTTTACTTTATCGTAGTAAGGAAATTCAACCTGGGTAAGGTCGTCCGGTGTTGCATTTCCAATATATACCTGATTCGGCCAATAATTTACACATGTTTCATATGACCGAAGATGATCTCTAAGTTCTTTTAAATATTCTGATTCCGGATTAACAACTCTTTCTGTTGTCTGTGTTGTTCCGTTGTAAACTACCATTTCCGGGGTATGTACGAGTACATATCCTGCTCCTTTAATTACACTGTTCATCGCTGGTTTCCACCTTTCCTGACATTCTCTTTTTACGAATGTCACCATCATTCATTTCTCCGTGATATGCGCGTATAATCTACCTGTCCTGAATTCAAAAGAATTTTGGCAGAATGCGCTAAACAAGCTTTCATCAGAAATGTATCACTGGCACATTTCTGATCTGCTAGGCAATTCACTAATGCAATACCAGCATGTTCCCAATATGCCTGGCAATAAAACAGGCGGCAGGAAGAATCCTGCCGCCTGTACCTCTATCTCAGATATTCCGCTTTGAAGGTATACCCCTCTTTATCTTAGAGGTATTTGCAATATTCGTTGCGGATTGCTGACATTTCGTCTACGATATCATCAACATCAAGGACCATTTCCATCATGCCTACCTGTTCATCGTAAACAGCCGGGTCAAATTCTTTTTTTAACTCTGGTTCACATACGTGATAAGTTGTGAGTCCAAGCTGGACCCCTGTCAACGGACCTGCGAATGTCGGGTCTCCTGCTGTAACGGTTTCTGCAGCAAGTCCTGCTGCTTCTCCTTCAGCTGCGCCTACGATTACGACTACGTTTTCCGGGCCGTACTCCTCAGCAAATTCTTTTACCCTTTTCTGATTCTCCAGATCCATTGCGCCTGCGCTAGTTCAGACGAAACATTCTGTTGAAGAAAAAACTACATCTCCGCCAGCTGTCTTAACGCATTCTGCGATTGCTGGTCCCGGTACACCGTCACGGTCACCGATGATAACAACTTTTTTATCTTTTAAAATTGCCATGATGTCTTTTCCTCCTTCCTTTCTTTTAAAATTTTGTTTTGTTAATAGTTTTACACGCTTTACGCGATTATATATTGTGAGCACACAGACAGCTCTTGCCGCCTGTGCGCGGCTCACCAAATTTAAATAATGATTAAATATATTTCTTAATCATTGCTTCGATGCTTTCCTGTGTAGCATCGTCTTTTACTACTTCTTCTACTTTTTCGCCATCTTTGTAAATAGCCATAACCGGAAGACCAAGGATCTTCTGTCCGATAGCAAGACGACGAGCTTTTGTTGTATTCAGAGATGTAAATTTGATCTTATCTCCGTATTTGTCTGCCATTTCATGTACGAACGGCATCAGAGCCTGGCATGGAACGCATCCATCACCAAAGAAATCTACGAATACATAACCTTCTGCTTTTAAGACTTCGTCTTCAAATGTTTTCTTATCTACTTCTAACATGTCAAATGTCCTCCTCACTCTATTAAATAGTGTGTTCTTATAATTCGTTAATGTACTTTTCTGCCTGTGTAGCTGCAATAGCTCCATCAGCAGCGGCTGTAACAACCTGTCTTAAGCTCTTAACGCGGATATCGCCTGCTGCGAATACACCTGGGATATTGGTATGCATATCTGCATCTGTCGGGATATATCCTCTCTCATCCATCTCAAGACCTGTTCCTTCAT
>SKET01001179.1_pt1 | contig 18512 bp, 15 predicted proteins | sample 4841461 | NCBI WGS metagenome assembly SKET01 (sample SAMN11008802, study PRJNA524170) | human gut metagenome | biome: Human fecal sample; material: Feces; isolation source: fecal sample from pouch patient p5 | host: Homo sapiens | place: Israel: Tel-Aviv | collected 2014-02-13
CATCTCCACCATTCCTTCAACTGGGAAAATGCCGCCCCCGGGGCCCGGATAGGACCTCGGGGGCGTTCGGTTAACTGCGGGAGCGTGCCGTCAGCTCAATGTGTTCGGTTGGGATCGGAAATCAACCTGATACGACGAGGCTTTGGGCGGCGTCTTGCCCTTTAGCACCTTGTGATAGTAGTCGTACGTCAGCGGCGTCTCGTCGCTCAAGCGCTCGGCATCCTCCACCTCGCCGATAAAGAGCAGGTGCGTGCCCACATCCACGGTATCAATCAGACGGCAGCTAAACAGCGCCGCCGCGTGCTCGGGCACATAGGGCATGCCCAGCGCGGTCTCGTGGGTCTCGTACTTGGCAAACTTGTCGTAATCGCTGCTGGTGCGGAACCCAAAGTTACCGATGTAGAGCATGTCGGCGGTCTGATCGATCACGGTCAGCGCGAACGCTTTGGCCGATGCGATGACGCCCGAGGTGACATTGTCCTTGTTCACGGCAACCGAAATACGCGGCGGCATGGACGTCACCTGCACCGCAGTGTTGATGACGCAGCCGGCGCGCAGCCCGTCTGCCGCGGCGCTCACCACGTACAGGCCACTCGGCATGGTAAAGAACGCAGTTTTGTCCATAACGATCACTCCCCTAGCTCGGGTTGGAACCTCATGAATGTATGTACCCACAAAAAAGGCGGCACCCATAACGGACGCCGCCTTTGAGACATATGTGTCAGAACAGTAAGAAAGATGAGACGCCCGCAGTTGCGGTGAAATAGGGACTGAATAGCCCCTCAAACAGGCAAAACAGTCCGTATTCCACCGCAACTTATACAGAGTGCCTAGCGGTTGCGTTCCTTAAGGGCGCGGTCGATCTCGCGTTGGACATCACGCTTGGCCATGTCCTCGCGCTTGTCGTAGAGCTTCTTGCCGCGACCTAGACCCAGCAGCAGCTTTACGCGGCCGTCGGTATTAAAGTAGAGCTCCAACGGAACCAGCGCATAACCACGGTTGCGAAGTTTGCCGTCAAGAAAGTCAATCTCCTTGCGGTGCAGCAGCAGACGACGCCGACGGTCGGGATCGCGATTCCACACGCCACCATGGCTATAAGGGTGGATATGCAGGCCGACGAGCCAGCACTCCCCGCCGCGGATCAGCGCGAAGGTATCGGTGATCTGGCAGGCGCGCTCGCGAATCGACTTGACCTCGGTGCCACTCAGTTCAATACCGCACTCAAATGTCTCATCGATAAAGTACTCGTGATATGCCGAGCGATTCTTGGAAATGAGTTTGCGCTCGCGCTTACTGGGCATCGCCGGCCTCCTTGGCGCCGTCGGCGTTTGAGCCCGCAGCCTCGCGCTTTGCCTTGCGCTCGGCATTGAGCTCGGCGTCGCTCTCGCGCACCAGTTTGATAATCGCCGCGCAGGCCTCCTCGCCCACCAAGTCGCGAGCACGCACCGTCAGGCGCGTCGCCTCCTGCTTGTCGCCGTCACTTGCAGCATCGGTCGCGCACATAATCAGGCAGATGGCAATCTCGGCCGAAGGCGAGGTCGGCACGCCTTGCAGGGCCAGTTCACCCATCACGTGGTCGTCGCTCTCATCGGCGGCATCCGGATAGGTGGTATGGATCTTGTTGAGCAGGCGCGTCGTATGCGCATCGTTGGGCGCCAGGCGCAGCGCCAGACGCGCGCAGCCCACGGCAGCCGAAACGTTCTCGGTCTCGGGCTCCAAGAAATACTGGCCTAGATTGGCGTAAGCGCGGGCGGCGCACTTGCCATCGCTTGCACGCTCCAGCACCGAGAACGAGAGCGATGCCCATTCCTGCTTGTCCTCGAGTGCGCGGAACAGCTCGGCCAAATCCAAGCGATAGTTGCAGTTCATGGGGTCCCAACGCACAGCCTGCATCAGGGCATTACGAGCGCTCACATAATCCTGCTGGCGAATGTAGGCAAACGCCATGTCAGAGTACAGGCGGTCAAACGGCACCTCGACCTGCACGAGCTCGCGCGGATCCTTCTCCACGCGGCGATAGGCCAAGCGCTCAAACTTGCTATCGAAGCTAAAGTATTGGCGCTTCTCCTCCGTCTTGCACTCAGCGTCGATATACTCCTCGGCGAGCTCCACCAGACGCTCCAGCAGCGGCGTCGCCGTAGCCAGGTCGCCCTGCGCCAGATAGTTCTCGGCATACGTGATGTCTTGCAAGCTGATGGGCAGATCCATGGCTACTCCTCGATCTGAGCGAAACACGGCAGGCGCCGTATATACGGTCAATACACAAAACCCGGGTCTCTTACGAGGCCCGGGCGTTCAATTTTGGTAGCCCGTACCAGATTCGAACTGGTGATCTCCGCCTTGAGAGGGCGGCGTCCTAAACCGCTAGACGAACGGGCCATATGTAGCAAATGCAATGGCTGGGATGGAGGGAGTCGAACCCCCATTGACGGAACCAGAATCCGCTGTCCTGCCATTAGACGACATCCCAATGACTGCATCGCTGCGCTCGGCTGTGCCTTTGCGCAAGAAAGAAATATACGGGAAGTCTCGCCGTGACGCAAGCCCCAATTTTGACTTTTTTGAAATTCAGTCAAATTGGCCTAATTTAGTCCAACCCGTGAAGGACCTGTGAAGCCAACCGCTGTACACGAAGGGCAAAACGCCGCGAGCGGTAGCCGTCAACCGTTGGCAGATTCTACCGCGAAAACGATAGCACCAGGCAACACAATCGAAGTATCAATGATCACGTAGACATCGAGGCGCCATGGACGAAGAGCTTGATTACCTATGGGAGACCCTGGGCCTCGAGATCACTGCCGACCTTTGGCCCGAACGGGACAAAATCCATCCCACACTGCGCCCCGCCATTACTGTGGTGCAGGCAAAATACCGCCGTGCATCCTTTTTGATCATGCGGATGTCATGGCACGCGGGACTCCCCGACCTTAAGCGAATCCAGGCAAGCCTCGTCGAGTTGTCCGGTATGCCGACCGTCATATCCGAGACGCACCTGGAGCAGCGCCAGCGCGAGCGACTGCAACAGCAGCGGATTCCCTTTATCTGCCCCGGCGTTCAGGCATATCTGCCCTTTATGGACGAGGAGTACTGGAGCGGCAAGCCCAACAAACACGTAAAGGTCTACGATCCGCACGAATGGGCACAGCTGGCGGACTGACTGGGGCAGGCCCGTCGGCGGAAAGTGCGTCCCAGATTTCAAGCTCAAACTGGTCCCCACTTTCCCGTCGAGCCCTCAACCGGAAACCGTGTCCCACAATCGAAGCTCAGAATGGGACGTGCTTTCCGCAACCGGCCACTTTGGGAAAGTGCATCCCATTCTGGAAGCGAATTCCGGGTCGCACTTTCCGCAGCCGCTACAGCAACGCCTCGGCCCAAGCCGATTCCCTAAAGCCTGGAATCACAAAGTCGTCGCCCACCAGCAGCGGACGCTTGACCAGCATGCCGTCGGTCGCCAGCAGCTCGTAGCACTCCCGATCCGTCATGCCCGCATCCAGACGCGCCTTCAGGCCCAGCTCTCGATATTTCATGCCCGACGAATTAAAGAAGCGCCGCACCGACAGCCCCGAACGAGCAATCCAGGTCGCAAGCTCATCAGCCGTGGGATTGTCCAAAACGACATCGCGATCGATATACTCTACCCCATGTTCGTCCAGCCATGCCTTGGCCTTCTTACAGGTCGAGCACTTGGGATATTCAACAAACAATACCGCCATGGGATTTCCTTTCTTAGAGAGAACAGGTGTCTGGAAAACTGCACATCGACGACCACTCGCGATTGCAGCCGTTATTGTAGTCAATGTCGAAGCATAGGCAGTCGCGATGTCTCGTCTTAAGGCTAGCGCCTCGCATGGGCGCCGATCGGCCGAGTCGCATGGCGCACCAACGCCGCTGCCAGCAATACCAACAGCATGGCGGTGACATAGCCCGCAGCATCGAATCCTAAATCGATAACGTCGAAATGCCTGCCGGGAACAAAGATCTTATGCACCTGGTCGCCAACGGAGCAGGCAGCGCAAAAGAGAAACACAGGCACGCAACGGGAACACACACTCCATGGACGCCTGGAAAAGCAGACCACGATCACCGAGGCGAACAATCCGACGAAGAAAAACTCTACGGTATGGGCGACGCGACGGACGTTTGCGCCTACCCACATGCGAATGGAAGCAAGTCGACCAGGCTGGACCGTCGAGGCAGCCGGATTGGTACTCTCAGTCATGCCGTCCCCCGCCTGAGTTTCACCCGTGATGCCGATAGCCTGAACGCTCGCAGCCTGACCCTCCACCACGCGCGCGGTGGACTCGCTCAGCAACGACGTCTGCACTGCGTTTTGCTCCGTCAGCACCCAGATGCCCGCCAGCGTTGCGGCGAACAGAGCGATCGCGGTCCACCCGATTATTTTCTTCATGTGCGCCAAAGGCCAACCTCCGTCTTTTTAAATATGAGCGAGTGTAGCCCCAAATGACATCGTCACCGTATCAAAATTTGAATCGCAACAGGAAGCGACAAAGCGACGCAAACCCCTACCCCGCCTCGCGCATCCAGCGATCGAACGTCCCCACGCACACGCCCAGGCACTTTGCTGCCTGGCTGCGGGTAATATCGCCTGCCTCATAGCTATCGCGCACCAGCTCAAACTGAGGAGGGCACGGCTTGCGAGGTCGACCGAAACGGACCCCTCGCGCTCGCGCCGCTGCAATCCCCTCCGCCTGGCGCCGATGGATATTCTCGCGCTCCACCTGCGCCACGTAGCTCAGCAGTTGCAGCACAATATCGGCAATCAGGGTGTTGGTCACATCCGGCGCGCCGCTGGCCCTGACGCGCGTGTCAAGCAATGGCATGTCCAACACCACAATGGCAACCCCGAGCTCCTTGGTAATGCGTCGCCATTCCTCAAGAATCTCGGAGTAATTACGGCCAAGTCGGTCGATAGAAAGCACCACCAGTACGTCCCCGTCTCCCAGGACGTGCAGCAGCTCGCGATAACGCGGTCGATCGAAGTCCTTGCCGCTCGCATGGTCGGCATAAATATTCGCCGAGCCCACGCCATAGGCGCCCAGCGCATCCAGCTGCCGATTAAGGTTCTGATCGCGCGAACTCACCCGCGCATAACCGTACACCGTCGCCATCTCATCCCCGCTTTCTTGTAAACCTGCCAAAAGGGACAGGTTTATTTTGGTAGGTTTTACCTCTCAAATAGCAGGTAAGCGGGCGGCCGAGCAGACGGCAAGGTAGCCACGATTCAAATGCGAAGGGCGGTCCCGAAAGGCCGCCCTCCGCTCCCCCACCATGAGTCGGGATTTGGCTAATGGATAAGCTTAAAGTCCAAGTGCCCACGCGTGGTATTGACGCGCGAGACCTCGATAATCACGCGCTGCCCCAGCTCGTAACGGGTGCCCGTGTCGGCACCTGTGAGCGTGAGCGCGTCCTCGTCGAACTCGAACCACTCGTTGCCCAGACTCTTGATCGAAACCAAGCCTTCGACCTGCGTTAGGTCCAAGCGCACAAAAAGGCCCATGCTGCTAACCCACGAGACGGTTCCGGCATAGCGCTCGCCCAGACGGTCCTCATAGTACTGGGCAATCTTGATCTTTTGCGTCGCATGGCTGGCGGCATCTGCCGCGCGCTCGGCATCGCTGCATGCGCGGCAGATCTGCGGCAGAATGCGCGGCAGCGACTCGCGCCCCTTGCCGATCAGCCGCGGCGTACGGACCAAGGCGTCCTTGCCGCCGAGCCGCTCATAGGCCAACTGCAGTTTGAGCACGCGGTGCACCACCAGATCGGGGTAGCGACGGATGGGACTCGTAAAGTGACAGTAGCACGGCGCGGCGAGCGCAAAGTGGCCCTCGTTGCGCGGCTTGTACAGCGCGCGCTGCATGCTGCGCAGAAGCAGCGTGTTAACGAGCGGTGCGTTGGCCGTACCGGCGGCAGCATCGACTGCAGCCTGCAGCTCATCGGGGCTCCCCAGGGCAATACCGGCAGCACGGCGATCGTCGATGATGCCTAGCTGCGCCAGCGCAACGGCGGCACCGTGCAGGCTATCGGGGCTCGGATCCTCATGCACGCGATAGCAGGCCTCGATATCACGGTCTGCCAGCCACTCTGCAACGCACTCGTTGGCGAGCAGCATAGCTTCCTCGATAAGCGACGTGGCACACGAACGCTCACGCGCCACAATCTGCACGGGCACTCCGTCCTCATCCAACAGAGCACGAATCTCGGCCGTGTCAAAATCGACCGAGCCGCGGGCGCGACGGATACGACGGCGGAGTTCGGCGAGTTCGTTAGCGGCGACAAGGAAATCGCCGAGGTCGATGTTGTAGCCGCGGGCGGCCTCCTCGCACGCAAGACCGCGCTCAAGCGCTTCCTCGCGCGAGGTCTCGGCAGCCGCAACATCCTCGGCTGCACCCTCCAGCACCGAATACTCAACCGCGCCGGCACGCACCAGCAGCGCCTCGGCGCCGTCATAGTCCATACGCACACGCGAGCGAATCACGCTGGGGTACGGATCGTAATGCCGCACGCGACCCTGTGCATCGAGCTCAATGTCAACGGTAAACGCAAGACGGTCCTCGTCAGGGCGAAGCGAGCACAGGTCACAGGACAGGCGTTCGGGCAGCATGGGAAGCACGCGATCGGCCAGATACACCGATGTCGTACGATGGCGAGCCTCAAGATCGATATGCCCGTCCCAAGCCACATAGTGTGAAACGTCGGCGATATGCACACCCAGCTTGTAGCCACCCTCGGGCGTGCGCTCCAGCGAAATGGCGTCGTCAAAGTCGCGCGCGTCGACTGGGTCGATCGTGATGACAAAGCGGGCGCGCAGATCGCGGCGGAGCGGGTCCTTAAGCGCCGCGGACACATCGAGCGAAAGCCCCTCGGCCTCGTCCAGCGCGGCCTCGGGATAGCTATCGGTATAGCCGTAACGCGCCATCACATATTGAACGCCCAAATCGGGCGCGTCATCTCCGCCAATGCGGCGTTCGATCGTCACGGTACCCGATTCCAGGCGCGTCGGGTAGGTCAAAATGCGCGCGACAACAGCATCACCCGGGTGGACACCCAGACGATCCGCCGAGGTATCCTCGGGCAGAATGAAGAAGTCGGCCTTCAGACGCGAATCGAGCGGCTCGATCACACCGAGCGGACCGGCGGTCTGGTACGTGCCCACCACGCTTATGGCTGCACGCTCAACCACGCTTTCGATCACGGCGCGCCGCTCACCGTGCGGGCTGTTCTTAATGCTCACGGCAACGGTATCGCCATCCATGATCTCGCGCTTACCGCGGCCCATGACCTTGTAGTCGCCATTCTCGGTTATGACATAGGCACTGTGCTCATGGAGCTGCACGCGCCCGGTCAGGCTCGGACGGCGTTCGCTGCGCACCGGCCCGCGCTTATTGCGAGCTCCACGCTTATGCTTGTTATTGCGCCCCATGGCGCCTCCTAACTATCGATTGCCGACTCCAAAGAGTCTACCCAAATGATTCGCCATCCTGCCGTCCCCTAGGGATCAAAAAACGGGCCGCCCCATAAGAGACGACCCGTTGGAAGGGATGAATTCCAGGCATGCCTACACGCGCAGGTAGCGGCGCATGGCGATGGCAGAACCAAAGAGACCGATAATCACGCCGACCAGAATCAGCGCAGCATAGGTCACCAGGTAGTACTGCATCGGCAGGGCAAACGACATCCAGCCGATGCTCTCCTGCAGACGCGGAATCATCAGATTGCGCAGCAGCTCCAGAACGCCGATGGAAAGCAGCGAGCCCAAAATGGCCTGCAGTACGCCCTCGGTGATAAACGGGCCACGAATGAAGCCGTTGCTGGCGCCGACCAGACGCATAATCGCAATCTCACGGCGACGCGCCGTAATGGACAGGCGAATCGTGTTGTTGATGAAGATGAATGCGATAAAGGTCAGAAGGCCAACGAGCACCACGGCGGCGATGCGGATGTAGTTGGTCACCTGGAACAGGCGGCTCACTTCCTCCTGGCCGTACAGTACGCTCGCGTTGACGTCGCCGTCATCCGCGATCTTCTGGAAATCGGCATCCTTCTTGAGCTTCTCTGCCGTGCTCTCGACCTTGGACGGATCGTCCATCTCAATAGCGAAGGAAGCCGGCAGCGGGTTCTGGCCATCGAGCGCGCTCATGGTGGCGTCGGCGTTGCCCGACATCATGCTCGTACACTCGGCCAGCGCGTCGTCCTTGTCCTTATAGGTCACGGACTTGACGTTGCTCCACGTCTTGAGCTCGGCCTCAAAGGCCTGGACGTCTGCCCGATCGGCGTCATCGCTAATAAAGGCATTAATGACAACCTGATCCTCGACGGTACCGATCACGGAGTTCAGCATCGCGGAACCCATAATGAACAGGCCGATGATAAACAGCGAAAGGAAGATCGTGATGACGGCGCCGAGCGAGGTAGTCCAGTTACGGAAGAAGTGGCTGATTGCCTCTTTGAAGGAGTAGCCCACGTTAGTTGGTGCCATAGTTGCCGTAACCTCCCCTCTCCTGGTCGCGGATAACGTGGCCGCCCTCGAGGGCGATCACGCGACGGTGCATGCTATCGACCATCTCGCGGTCGTGCGTGGCGACGATCACGGTGGTGCCAGTGCGGTTAATACGCTCGAGCAGCTTCATGATGCCCAGTGAGATCGCCGGGTCGAGGTTGCCCGTCGGCTCGTCGCAGATCAGCAGCGGCGGACGGTTGACCATAGCGCGGGCGACGGCAACGCGCTGCTGCTCGCCACCGGAAAGCTGGTCGGGCAGCGAGTCCATCTGATCGGCCAGACCGACCAGACGCAGCACCTCGGGCACCTGGCTGCGAATGACGCCCTTGGGCTTGCCGATGCACTGAAGGGCAAACGCCACGTTTTCGTAGGCGGTCTTTTGCGGCAGAAGCTTAAAGTCCTGGAACACTGCGCCGATCTGGCGGCGCAGGAACGGAACCTTGCGGTTCTTGATCTTCATGAGGTCCTGACCGGCAACCAGGATGCGGCCGCTCGTCGGCTTGACGTCGCGGTTGAGCGTCGACAGCAGCGTGGTCTTACCCGAGCCGGAGTGACCAACTAGGAAGACGAACTCGCCCGGATAGATCTCGATGTTGATGTCGTCGAGTGCGGGCTTGTTGGGCTGTGCCGGATAGATCTTGGTGACATGCTCCATAAGGATGACGGGCTCGACACCGGCCTGCTTGGCCATCTTCTTGCGGCTGGCCTGCGGATCGATGGGCGCAAACACCGACGTGAAATCGGGGTTGTTGAGCGCGTTATCGAGGCTTGCGACCTCGGCTGCCTGATCGCTCTCGACCACCGGGGCAGCAGGCTGCGTGGGGTCGGGAATAGCGGCAAAGAGACCGGACTGCGCAGGCTGAGGAGCCGGCGTCGCAGGGGCCAAGGGGTCGGGAATGCCGGCCATGGTAGGCTGCGGCGTGGCGGCACCAGCCTGAGGCTGCTCCACGCGAGCGGTCACGGCCTGAACGGGCTCAAAACCCGCCGTGCCAGAAAGCGCGACATCGCTGGTTGGATTGTAGGCAAAGGGATCGGATGCCGGCTGTGCCTGATCTGCCGGCTGAACGGGGGCCTGAGCAACAGGCTGGCCCTCTGAATCCGGAGTGGCGAAACGACTGCCCTGGACGCCTGCCTGCGTCTTGGGGGCATCATCGCCCGCACCGGAGGTACGGAAGTGGTTACCCACTGGTGCTCCTTATCGTCGTGCGTTTAAACTACATGAGCGCTTAATATTTTAGCAGCATTAGCTTTGCTGCACATAAGAAGCATGGCCGTGTTTGGGTCCCTCCGGCCGGACACAGGGTTACTTTCCAAATCGTCCTCGGACATGTCGGAGCCCCCGCTGCGCACTACGTGCGGCGGGGGCTCCTCCGTCCTGCGGAAAGATTTGGAAAGTAACCCTGTGTCCGGCCTGCGACCACTAGGGGGCCGGCGCACCAGCTTGAGATGCCGTGCACACAAAGTTGGGAGGGTCTGAATTGCACTTTGCTGGTCTGGGCCCGTTTCCCGGAGAAAGCCCTTACTTGGTGCGAGCCTAATTTGTTTGTTGCCGACAAAAAACAGGGGCGTCCTCTTTGAGGACGCCCCTGTTTTGGATTGCATACGGTTGCTGAAGCGATACTTTGCCTCGTCTTGCCCTAGGCCAAGAACTCCTTGGTGGTCGCCACGATGTTGGCGGCGTCCAGGCCGTACTTGTGCAGGAGCTCGGCGCCCGGGCCGGACTCACCGAAGGTGTCGTTGACGCCGATCTTCTTGAGCGGCGTCGGGCACTGCTCGCACAGGACGTCGGCGACGGCGCTGCCCAAGCCACCGATCACGGAGTGCTCCTCGACGGTCACGACGTGGCCGGTCTTGGTGGCGCTCTTGACGATCAGGTCGGCATCGATGGGCTTGATGGTGTGCATGTTAATGACCTCGGCGTCGATGCCCTCGGCAGCGAGCTGCTCAGCGGCCTCGAGCGCCTCGCCGACCATCAGGCCGCAGGCGATGATGGTGACGTCGGTGCCCTCGCGCATGACGATGCCCTTGCCCACCTCGAACTTGTAGGTCTCGGGGTCGTTGATAACCGGCGAGGCCAGACGGGCGAAGCGCATGTACACGGGGCCGTCGCACTCGTAGGCGGCGCGCGTCACGGCACGGGCCTCGATGTCGTCGGCGGGAACGATCACGGTCATGCCGGGGATGACGCGCATGAGGGCGATATCCTCGCAGCACTGGTGCGTGGCGCCATCCTCGCCCACCGAGATACCGGCGTGCGTGGCACCGATCTTAACGTTAAGGTGCGGATAGCCGATGGAGTTGCGGACCTGCTCAAAGGCGCGGCCGGCGGCAAACATGGCAAAGCTGCTCGCGAAGGCGACGCGGCCGGTGGTTGCGATACCGGCGGCAACACCCATCAGGTTGCTCTCGGCGATGCCCACATCGAAGAAGCGGTCGGGGCAGGCGGCCTTAAACTTGCCGGTCTGCGTGGCGGCGGCCAGGTCGGCGTCGAGGACCACAAAGTCATCGTGCTCGTTGGCGAGCTCGACGAGGGCCTCGCCGTAGCTTACACGCGTGGCGATTTTCTTGACGTCTGCCATCCTAGAGCTCCTCTCCGGCGGCCGTGAGCTCTGCCATGGCCTGCTCAAACTGTTCATCGTTGGGGGCCTTGCCGTGCCAACCAACCTGGTTCTCCATAAAGGACACGCCCTTGCCCTTTGTGGTCTCGGCGATAATGGCAGTAGGCTGACCCTTGGTGGCGCGGGCCTCGGCAAAGGCGGCGCGGATCTGATCGAAATCGTTGCCGTCGGCAAGCTCCACCACGTGGAACTTAAAAGCACGGAACTTGTCTGCCAGCGGCATGGGGTCGTTGACCTCCTCGACGGGACCGTCGATCTGCAGGCCGTTGTGGTCGACGATCACGCAGAGGTTATCGAGCTGCTGGTTGCCGGCAAACATGGCCGCCTCCCAGACCTGGCCCTCCTCGCTCTCGCCATCACCAAGCAGGGCGTAGGTGCGATAGTCGTCGCCCCAGTGCTTGGCGGCAACCGCCATGCCCACGGCGGCGGAGATGCCCTGGCCCAGCGAGCCGGTGGACATATCGACGCCCGGAGTGTCGTTCATGTTGGGATGGCCCTGCAGGTGACTGCCGATGTGGCGCAGCGTCTCGAGATCCTCCTTGGGGAAGAATCCGCGCTCGGCGAGCACGGCGTACAGACCCGGAGCGCAATGGCCCTTGGAGAGCACAAAGCGATCGCGGTCGGCCTTGCGGGGATCGGCCGGGTCGACGTTCATTTCCTCAAAGTACAGATAGGTCATGATGTCGGCAGCGCCGAGCGAACCGCCCGGATGGCCGGACTTGGCAGCGTGCACGCCGGTGACGATGCCCTTCCTTACCTCGTTGGCAACCTTTTTGAGCTCTTCGTCGCTCATTGTGCCTTCCTTTCATCCTCATTAGACAAAATGCGCACGGCACCGAAGGTAATCCCAACACAGCCGCAATGCACGTACGTCATTCATTATGCTGGAAACTGATGGCTTTACCAGAGTTTTTATCATTATTTGAACAATTTAGCAGGCAGAACCGCTGATGAAACGGTTTATCAATGTGAACGTCTTTTGGATGGAACGCGATCGACCCTACGCGCTAATGTCCTTGAATCCCTCGCCGAAGGCTTCCGTAACGTCAGCGACCGTCACAATGGCGTGAGGATCGCGCTCGCGCACGATCGTCTTGAGGGTATTGAGCTCTCGACGGCTCACGATGACCATAATCACCGGCTTCTCGGCACCCGAATACATGCCAGTCGCCTTAAACTTGGTACAACCACGACCCAGGCCATACATGATATCGGCAGCGATATCAGGGAACTTGTCCGAGATGATGAGTACCATACGGCGTTTGTTGCCACCATCGACCACGGCATCGATCACGTAGCCGCTAATGACCATCGAAAGGCCTGCATATAGTGCGTTTTCGATTGAAAAGACCGGAGCCGACAGCGCGCATACGGCAACATCGATCGCCATGACGGTCGAGCCCACCGGCAGCGAGGTGTTACGCGAGATGATTTGGCCAATCGTGTCCGAGCCGCCGGTGTTGGCGCCGGCGCGCAACACCATGCCGTAACCGATGCCCGTAATAATGCCCCCCCACATGGCAGGGAGCATCAGGTCCGCATCCGCCAGAGGTGCTACAAACGGGGCGAACAGATCGGTAAAGAAGCCCAGCAGCACAAAGCCCGTCGCGGTCTGCACCACGTAGAACATGCCGCCCTCGCGCATAACAACCAGCAACAGCAAGGCGTTCATCACGATGGTCTGGATACCGACGGGAAGCGACACGTCTCGCGTCGCGCCGACCGCCTGGATAATAGTCGCAAGGCCCGTAACACCACCGGCAGCAAGACCGTTGGGAATCAAAAACAGGTCGGTCGCGATGGCGGCCAAGGCGCACCCCAACATGATCTGAGGCAGATCGTGAAAGAAGTTCATCGAAAGAATGCGCTTGATGTCCAGACGATATGCCATGCTGCCTCCCTCAAAAAAGCGCACCCCATCGGATGCGCCTTGAACTTCTTGTTGTATTCGATTCTACCGATTCGCCGGGTAAAAACCACCCCTGTGCAGGGTTTGTTCTGGATACAAAACCACCTCGCTCGGAAGGTCGTAATCCATTCTCGCCTAAACCGAGCGGTTTAGGCAGAGGGGGCCTCCGCATCGGCGTTGCCGGTAGCCCAACGGTGATAGCCAATCACAAACGAATCCAGATCGCCATCGTCAAGAACCGCCTCGACGTTGCTGGTCTCCACGCCCGTCCGCAGGTCCTTAACCATCTGGTACGGGTAGAGCACGTAGCTGCGAATCTGGTTGCCAAAACCAATTGTGGTCTTGGGCCCGCGAATCTCATCCAGAGCCTCGGCGCGCTTTTCGAGCTCAATCTCGTACAGACGCGCCTTGAGAATCTGCATGCACGCGGCCTTGTTTTGAATCTGGCTGCGCTCGTTTTGACAAGTGACCACGATACCGCTGGGGAAATGCGTCACGCGCACGGCGGAGTCGGTGGTGTTGACGCCCTGGCCGCCCGGGCCGCTCGCGTGGTACACGTCGACGCGGATGTCATCGGGATTAATCTCGATATCGATATCATCGGGCAGCACCGGAATGACCTCGACGCCGGCAAACGTGGTCTGGCGGCGCTTCTTGTCGTCGGTGGGGCTAATGCGCACCAGGCGGTGAACACCGGCCTCGGCGCGAAGCATGCCAAAGGCATCCTTGCCTTCGACGGTAAAGGTCGCGCGATCGATGCCAATGACCTCTGCCGCGGGACAATCGTTAATGGTGACCTTCCAGCCGCGGCGCTGGCAGTACTTCATGTACATCTTAAAGAGCATGAAGGTCCAGTCCTGCGCCTCCAGGCCACCCTGTCCGGGCTTGATGGTCACAATCGCGTCGCCGTGATCGAACTCACCGGTAAACCAGCTCGAAAGCTCGAGCTCGTCGATGGCGCGGGCCAGGCGTTCTGCCGTAGCGGCGGCCTCCTCGCGCAATGCGGCGGCATCGGGGTCGTCGCCCATCTCCTCGGCAAGCTCCAGCGCCGCGCGGGCGTCAGACAGCTCGCCGCGCGCGGTATCCACGGCGGCAATGTCCTCCTTGGCGCGTGCAATCTCCTCCATCGTGGCGCGAGCGGCATCGGCGTCGTCCCAAAAGCCCGGGGCAACGCTTTTGGCCTCGAGCTCCGTTACGCGGGTACGCTTCTCGTCCAAGTGGAGATACGACTCGACCTCACCGAGCCGGTCCGCAAACGCGTCCAGCTCGGCGGGCGTTACCTCTAAAGCCTCAGCCATTAACGATTCCTGCCGTGGCAGTACTTAAACTTCTTGCCGCTACCACAGGGGCACGGGTCGTTGCGGCCCACGTTGACGTACGGATCGTCGCTCTCGGACTTGCGATAGGTGGTCACCTTGCCACCGTTGTTGACGGCAGCCGGTCCGCCTTGGACAGCCGTGCGGGCCTGTACCTGTGCCTGCTTGCGCAACACCGAGTCGCCGTTGTCGCCATCGACCTCGGCAGGACCGGAGAAGCGCGCACCCTCGAGCGCGGGCTCCTCCTTGTGCTCCACGGCACGCGGGGCAGCCTTGATCTCGATGCGCAGAACCGTGCGCAGGTAATCCTCGTACATGGTGTCGACGAGCATCTGGAACGCGCCGTAGGCCTCGGTCTTGTACTCGACCAGCGGGTCGCGCTGGCCAAAGCCGCGCAGGCCGATGCCGGTCTTGAGGTAGTCCATCTCCTGCAGGTAGTTCATCCAGCGGGTATCGATGACACGCAGCATGACCTGGGTGTTGAGCTCGCGCATCAGGTCCTCGCCCAAGCGCTCGGCCTTCATGTTGTAGCACTTCTCTACGTAAGCCAGGACATCGGCAGCCAGGGCCTCATAATCCTCGTCGGGGAACTTCGGCGTATCGATGTGGCCGGTGAGCTCCACAACCCACTTGCGCAGGCCCTCTAGGTCGCGCTCGCCATCGTGACTGTCCTTGGTGCAGAACTCCTGCACGCAGCGGTACACGGTGTCGTGCATGACCTCGGTGATGTGGTCGGTCAGGTCCTTGCCGTCCAGAATCTTATTGCGCTCGGCGTAGATGACCTGGCGCTGCTTGTTCATGACGTCGTCGTACTCAAGGACGCTCTTACGCATGGAGAAGTTGATGCTCTCGACCTTGTGCTGGGCGCTCTCGACGGCCTTGGAGATGATCTTGTGCTGGATGGGCATGTCGTCGCCCATGTCGGCCGTGACCATCATCTTGGAGACGCGGTCCATCTTGTCGCCGCCGAACAGGCGCATGAGGTCGTCCTCGAGCGACAGGTAGAACTGGGTCTCGCCTGGATCGCCCTGACGGCCGGAACGGCCGCGCAGCTGGTTGTCGATACGGCGGGACTCATGGCGCTCGGTGCCGATGACGGTCAGGCCGCCGGCGGCAAGCACGCGCTCGCGCTCGGCCTTGCAAGTCTCCTTGGCCTCGGCGTTAAACTGCTCGAGCTGCTCGGGCGTCACGTCCTCCATGGTCAGGCCCTCGTACTCCAGGCGCTCGCGCACCAGCTCGTCGGGGTTGCCGCCCAGCAGGATGTCGGTACCACGACCGGCCATGTTGGTGGCGATGGTCACGGCGCCGTAGCGTCCGGCCTGGGCAACGATATGGGCCTCGCGCTCGTGGTGCTTGGCGTTGAGGACCTCGTGAGCGATGCCGCGCTTGGTAAGGGCGGCGGACAGCTTCTCGGAGCTCTCGATGGAGACGGTGCCCACCAGGACCGGCTGGCCCTTGGCATGACGCTGCTCGACATCGTCGGCGACGGCGTTGTACTTGGCCTGAATGGTGCGGTACACCAGGTCCTCGTGGTCCACACGCTGCACGGGCTTGTTGGAGGGGATGACCTCGACGGGCAGCTTGTAAATCTCGCGGAACTCGGCATCCTCGGTAAGTGCCGTGCCGGTCATGCCGGAGAGCTTGTCATACAGACGGAAGTAGTGCTGCAGGGTGATGGTGGCCAGGGTCTGGTTCTCCTCGCGTACGAGCACGCCCTCTTTGGCCTCGATGGCCTGGTGCAAGCCCTCGGAGTAACGGCGGCCTTCCATAATGCGGCCGGTGAACTCGTCGACGATCTTGACCTCACCGTTGGTGACCACGTACTGCTTATCGCGGTGGAACATGTACTGGGCCTTCAGCGCCTGTTGCAGGTGGTTGACCAGCTGACCCGAAAGGTCGGCGTAGATGTCCTCGATGCCCAGGCGGCGCTCGATTTTCTTAAGGCCACGCTCGGTGGCGGCGATGGTGTGCTTGGCCTCGTCCATGACGAAGTCGCCCGTGGGCTCAACGTCCTCGGTGGCGGTGAGCATGTCGTGCGACACGTCCTCGCCGCGCTCAAGGCCACGCACGGCACGCGCGAAGTCCTTGTAGGTGCTGGCGGACTTGGTGCCAGCGCCCGAGATGATCAGCGGGGTGCGAGCCTCATCGATCAGGATGGAGTCAACCTCGTCGACGATGGCGTAGTTGTGACCGCGCTGCACGCGCTGCTCGGGACGGGTAACCATGTTGTCGCGCAGGTAATCAAAGCCGAACTCGGAGTTGGTGCCGTAGGTGACGTCGGCCTGGTAGGCCGGGCGCTTGAGCTCGAGCGGCATGTTGTTCTGGAGCAGACCGACGGTCATGCCCAGGTACTTATAGATGCGGCCCATCCACTCGGAGTCGCGCTTGGCAAGGTAATCGTTGACAGTAACGACGTGCACGCCCTTGCCGGCAATAGCGTTGAGATAGCCGGCCAACGTGGAGACGAGGGTCTTACCTTCGCCGGTCTTCATCTCGGCGATGTGGCCCTCGTGCAGCGCCATGGCGCCAATGAGCTGCACGTCAAAGTGGCGCATACCCATGGTGCGCTTGGAAGCCTCACGCACGGTGGCAAAGGCCTCGGGGAGCATGTCGTCGAGCGACTCGCCGTTGGCGTAACGCTCGCGGAACTTATCGGTCTGGCCGCGGAGTTCCTCCTCGGTCATCTTCTCAAACTGGGGCTCAAGACCGTTGATCTGGTCGACGATCTTGTAATAGCGCTTAAGGTCCTTATCGGATCCAAAGGACAGCAGCTTTGACATGAATCCCATGTGGTTTTCCTTTTTGGCCATCGCCCACGCCATGCAGCCTCGGGCGAGTTAAACACAGATAAATGTACTTTAGCCAAACAGGACGCGGCCTATACGGTCGACCTCGACCGCCACGTAATAACTACGACCCGACCGACCTGCCAAAAAGGGACTGGTTTATTTTGGCAGGTTTTATCTGGGAAAACGCCGTCACTCTGCCATTTGGTGCAAACCAACCCGTCCCCTTCGCGCCAATCTGGTGCAATGGGAACGGGTTAGCCTGCACCAATAAAAAGAAAAGGGCCGCGCACCCAAACGGATGCGCGGCCCTTATGCCATGAATGCGAGCAATTCCGCGGCGAGCTATTTACTCAGCAGCCTCGGTGGTCTCGGCCTCGGCAGCGGCCTCCTCGACGGGAGCCTCGGCGGCCTGCTTGGCAGCCTCCTCGGCGAACTTAGCGGCACGCTTAGCCTTCTCGGCAGCCTTAGCCTCAGCGGCGGCCTTGCGAGCGGCCTCGGCCTCAGCAGCCTTGGCGGCCTTGGCAGCCTTGGCCTCCTCAGCCTTCTTGAGCTGGGCGGCAGCGGCGCCACCGAACTTGTCGGCGAAGCGCTGGACGCGTCCACCGGTGTCGACGAACTTCTGCTGGCCGGTGTAGAACGGGTGGCACTCGTTGCAAAGCTCGACCTTCATCTCGGACACGGTAGCGTGCGTCTTGAAGGTGTTGCCGCAGGAGCACGTCACCGTGCACTCGACATACTGGGGATGGATACCCTGCTTCATGGTAGGACTCCTTATTGGTCAGGCGCTGGTTACCGATCAGCGCATAAGGCGTCTTGGTTTCCGACCAAGACAACAAACTCGGCTATGGTACCACGGCGCCGCGTGTCCCACAAAAGGTTCACGGTCTTTTCGGAACGACACGAATCTGACCCATCGAAACACATCTCCACCGTTCCTTCAACTGGGAAAATGCCGTCCCCGGGGCCTGAGAAGGGCCCCGGGGACGTTCGACTGACTGCGGGAACGGCCTTTCCGCTCAATGTGTTCGGCTGAGATCGGAAATCAACCAAACTGAACTAGGTTCAGTTGACATGGTTAAAAACGAGGGGCGACGCTTTTGCGTCACCCCTCGTCCCGACCGGTTGCTTTAGTTGTACACACGGTAGTTACACTTGAACTGGGTTATGTGTCCATAGTTGGAGCGGTACCAACCCGACGTATAGCTGATTGCCTCTGCGCCTAGATAGTCGTAGCCCTTGTTGTAGCGAAGCTGACGGTAGGTCGTGTCGTACTCTGCTACGTAAAACGTGTCTCCAGAGAAGGCTTTGTACCGGTCCTTAACCGTCGAAGCCATGTACGCGGGTTCGACATCGCCTTTCTCC
>SKET01001180.1_pt1 | contig 18509 bp, 11 predicted proteins | sample 4841461 | NCBI WGS metagenome assembly SKET01 (sample SAMN11008802, study PRJNA524170) | human gut metagenome | biome: Human fecal sample; material: Feces; isolation source: fecal sample from pouch patient p5 | host: Homo sapiens | place: Israel: Tel-Aviv | collected 2014-02-13
TTAAGGATTAAGCAGAGGACCCACAGGTTAGAGATATGAAACATAAAAGTCCGCATATGCACAAAATGGCACCCTGATGAGTCTGATAGACTGCATTGCATTATAACCAGTAGGGAGGCGAGGTTAGGTATGTTTTTAGCATCATTGTTGAGACGTATTGCATTTAGTTACTACGATTATAAAGCTTATAATTTCAATATTGAAAAAACAGACTTTGTTGTCATCCATATTCCCGATCAGATTGGCGATGCTATGGCCATCTTTCCTGTTATTCGGGCGCTTGAATTGCATAAAATTAAGCATCTTTTAATTGTTACGTCGACAATTAATTTAGAAGTGTTTAATGCACTTAAACTTGAAAAGACTAAATTAACATTAGTCACAATGACTATGCAGGATCACGCAACATTAAAAGAAATAAAAGATTTAGCAAAGAACATAACACAGCAATACGGTACGCCGGATCTTTGCATTGAGGGGATGCGTAAAAAGAACCTGAAAACGATGTTATTTATCAGTCAGTTGAAAGCAAAAACGAATTTTCAGGTTGTTGGTATAACCATGAATTGCTTCTCCCCTTTGTGCAAGAACGCGTCCCGTATGGATCAGAAACTCCGGGCTCCCGTACCCATGACATGGGCATTTATGATGCGTGAGGCGGGTTTTCCAGCAGTCAGGCCAATATATGAATTGCCACTAAGTGAGGATGTACTCGATGAGGTGCGCGAGGAAATGCGATCGTTAGGATCTTACATTGCGCTCAATTTAGAAGGTAGCTCGCAGGAACGTACATTTTCATTATCGATTGCAGAAAATCTAATAGCAAAAATTCAAAGTGAAACAGATATGCCAATAGTGATCGTTCATGGACCAAAAGGGGAAGATAAAGCCAGGGCATTAGTGGATTGTTATAATAATGTCTACCGTTTATCCTTATCACCCTCGATTAAACGTTCAGCAGCAATCATAAAAGATGCTTATATCGCAATAACTCCTGACACCTCAATATTACATATGGCAAGTGCCTATAATACTCCCGTTGTTGCAATTTATGCTGATTACAAAACGCGATGGCCCGCAATGGCCGATGTTTCGGAGTCAGTCGTCGTTGGGCAAAAAATTGACAATATAAGTCTGGATGAATTCGCAAAGGCATTAAAAAGTGTTTTGGCGAGAATATGAGACAGTACTTATGCATAGTAATGCCGATCTGTTATGAACGGTGGTGTCATCAATACTCTGAGGCTGGTCAATCATCACAGAAAACCAGCCTTTGGATCAAAGCTGTACTCACCGAAAATGATCATAGTCACACCGAACGCGAATCTGGCGGTATCGCATTTTTATTTATTCATTTTCTGTGAGAGAAGAGCAAGCTCTATAGAGGGAATGTAAAAAAAGAGTGCCCCGAATGGAGCACTCTTTAAGAAATTATAGAGGAAAATCAGATGTTTTTATAACATGTCGCATAAGCAAACCCAAGCTTTTCAAATACGCTTTGATCACCTGTTGCCAGGGAAACTACGTATTGTTCGCTTGAGTTTGCGGGACTAGATGACCAATACATATTTGATTGAAAACCAGCGTCAGTCGTGTAATGCCCCATATCTCCCCATTCACTGTACAGTGACCCGATGCCTCGGGAACGACTATGGTTTAAATGGTCTGCACGGGGAAGTGTGTAGCCATTGCTACTGCAAAAATTTTCAGCAAGGCTGTATATCATGAAAGCATCGCCGGCGTTCACCCACCAACTCTTCACACGGATTTCGTATACATAGCTAGGGCCTCCTGATTTTGGCGTCGCCGTAATCCTTTCCCAATTGCTGCCGACATTTTTAAATGTCACTTTACCGGTAGCATCAACATCGACCCAGGAGGCAGAGCTTGAAAACTCATAATCAGCCGCCGTTTTTCCTGGGGCAAAGTTGTCATTATTCAACTGATAATACGCCCCGGTGAACCCCTGCGAAGGGAATGTAGTTGTCGGTAGGTCAGTACCATTGACTGATACTGTACCGCTCATTATTTTGTCTTCTGCTCGAGTGAATTGTATTGTGGTACTCAGACCAGCTTGATGAACACCATTCAATACAGGGATCAGCGTTGCGATACCCTCTCCGCCGCCTGTAACAGTGGCTTTGTAATCACCGTTGATATTTTGACTGTAATCAATTGCGCTAATTTTTACATAGGGCACGTTAGTACCTGATTGCACAAATTCCATCCCTTCAGAAACTTTGATCGGATTGCCTGATATATCGTGCAAAACAAGATGTAGCTCAGCACTATCGGTATAGTCCCCTTTTAGTGATGACCGATTGTTCTTAAGGACGGACTGCGAGGCGTCTGCCGGGCCTGCCACCAGCGTTATATTAGCTGTTTGCGTTGCACCTGTGCTCGTTCCTGCACTAACAGTTACGCTCCCAGTTCGCGCACTTTTCAAGGTGGTTGTCGCAAATCCGTGTTGATCGGTCACCGCTGTTAATGACCCTAATGTGGCAGAGCCACTTTTTAATGCGAAGTTCACATTGACGCCTTCGACTTGGTTACCACTGCCGTCCTCAACAGTAGCCTTCAGCGTGCTGATATCGCTGTCGTTGGCAGTGATAGTTGACGGATCAGCGCTCAGGCTGACCACATGGGCTGTGCTTTGGTTGCCAGTAACTTTCACGATTGTCTGCGCCTGAATAATTACGCCACTAGTGATAGATGCTGTAACCGTATACGTACCGACTTTATTGCTGGTCAGAACGACTTGTGCCTCCCCGGAAGGATTGGTTTTCATTGTTTCGCTACTTAACGTTGCATCTTCTGGCGTTACGCTAAAGGTAACGAGTTCATTGTTCACTGGGGCCCCATTTGGATTGGTTAGCCTTACTGTCAGAGTTGAACCTAATGGGTCATTGATGCCGATAAGTGGACTTGATGCTGTGAGTGTCAGTTTTAAATCGATTACCACCAGGTCCTTCTCATAAGAGGAGCCATTCGCCAGGGATGCTTGCACAGTATACGAACCGTATCTATTGGGCGTCATGGTGACCTCGGCTATACCCTGTGTATTCGTAGAGACCGTATCCTGACTAATGACCATGTTAAAAAATGACGGCTCTGCACTGAATGTCACAAGCTGTTCAGAAACTGGATTGCCAAACTGGTCGTCGACGTGCGCTTTAACCGCCAGGGGGGTTGCGACCATAACCTGACCTTCAGGCATTTCCAGACTGGTGATCGTCGCAGAATCAGCATCTGCTTTGACAGTCAACGTTTGCATGATGGTATCTGTAGGTGCATTTGCCAGATTAGCCACAACAATTTTCGTCCCTGCAATGGTGCTTGTTACAAGAATTTCTGCCTTACCCTGAGCATCTGTTTCAGCGGTGGTGTTACTCAGCGTGGCGGATAAGCCGCGGAAATTGACCTTGATGCCTTCTAATGGATTGTCATAAGCGTCAGTGACACTTGCCGTCAGGGTCGCACCCTCGGTTGTGCTGGCGATTAATGAGCTTGATGATGCGGTAAAATCAGCCAGTTTAGCGGTACTCGCATCGGCAAGCAAAGTCACCGGCCTCGTATCACTGACACCATAACTGTCCACGCTGACCGTCACGGGATAGGTGCCGGACTTCGTACCGCTTAGTGTAACTTCCGCCTTGCCGTTGATGTCAGTAATGGCGGAACCGCCTTCTCCAAGAGTGAAGCTTGCACTCACATCTGCCGGTAGTGTGAATGTCACCGGCTCATTGGCTAACGGGTTGCCGTGTCCATCAGTCACCGTTGCCTGAAGTTGGGTCATCCCAACGTTATTGGCGATAAAGTTGTTCTCGGTAACGTTCAGATTAACCTGCGCTGTGAGCGTATCCGCAATAAAGTTCACCACCAACTGCTCACTCTTACCGCCAGCCATCGCTGCTGTCACGGTATGTGCTCCTGCTTTTGTACCTTTCAGTGTGACTTTCGCTTTGCCTTCAGCATCAGTAACCGCTTTACCGCCATCGCTCAGCGTGAAGTTTGCCCTCACATCTTCCGGGAGAGTAAATGTTACTTCAGTGTTGGCTATCGCATTGCCCTCTGTATCTGCGACTGTTGCTGTTAATGTCGTGAGATCGTTATTGTCGGCAATCACCGGATCTTTTGAGGCTCCCAGCGTGATTTCAGCATTCGCCACGTTCGGCACATAGGTCACTGTTTGTTGTATCGAATCGCCATTGTCGAGCGTTGCCGTCACTTGATAAACCCCGGCTTTTGTAGCGGTAAAGCTTGCGTAAAAATGGCCGTAGGAGTTGGTAGTATATATAGCGTTATTACTGGGGGTCACACCTTCACTTGGCGAAACGCTGATGGTCACCTTATGTTGGGGTACACCGTTTCCGTAATTATCGTTTACCACAACATACAGATCGGTCGTGTTGCCTGCGGAGACTGTATCAGTAAGTGCTTGTAACAAGGTGATATGTGCCGTAGACGCATCAGCGTTGACATTAATTGATGTGCTAAGCGTGGAGCTACCATTTTCCAGACTGGCCTCAACGGTATCCGGCCTCCCTCCTGATTCTGCCGAGGAACGGGTATTGGTATAAGTGACGGTTGCCTTACCCTGTTCGTTCGTTACGGCTTGGCCGCCATTCGTCATTTCAGCAGAGTTTGTACTGCTGGTGAAACTCACAGTTACACCTTTCACCGGAAAGCTATTATTATCAACGACTGTCGCGGTGATGACGCTGCCGGTGCTATTCTGCGGGGTACCAGCGATTATGCTGTTTGGGACAGACGTCAACCCAATAATTTTTGCCGCAGCTGTGTCGCCAATAAAGTGCACAGTTTTGTGGTCGCTGGCACCATTATTAGCAAGTGATACAGTGACCGTCTGCTCACCAAAGGCAACGCCTACGAGAGTGGCCTGCGCGATGCCAGACTCATTGGTATTACTCTCCCCTGGGGTGAGGGTGAGGCCTGAAGAGGCTGAGCTGAATGTTACCGGAAGATTGTTCACCTCATTGTCGAACTGGTCTTTAACCGTTGCAGTTAACGTTGCACTATCGACGCCATTACCCGTGATCTCATCTTTTGACATCTGCAGGGCAACCTGAGCCGAGGTTTTGTCTGCCACAAATGTTACCGGCTGCGATTCACTGGCATTGTTATTAATCAGCGTCGCGGTAACTGTATGCGTGCCCGCTTTTTTACCTTTGAGGGTGACATGCGCTTCCCCATTGGCTTGGGTGACGGTAATACCGTTATTTTCAAGGGTAAAGTTTGCCGCGACGTCTTGTGGCATGGTGAAATTCACCGCTATCCCCGCCACCGGATGATTCGACGGATCTTTCACTGTAGCTGTCAGCTGCACACTGTCGCTGTTATTCGTCACCACCTGGTGAGCAGGAATGTTCAGCGTGAGCCGCGCGTTGCTGGCATCGGGAGCAATATTGACTGTCTTCGAATCGCTATTGCCGTTAGGCAGAGTGGCTTCGGCTGTATGAACACCCAATACCGCGCCTTTTAGGGTAACTTCAGCAACACCACTGTCGTTAGTATTGGTCGTGCTCTGACTAAGTTGAGTATCTGCCGGGTAGGTACTGAAGGTGACCGGTAGATCTTTTACAACGTTATCGAAAGGATCTTTCACTGTTGCCGTGAGTAACGTCTCGTCCACTCCATTACCCGTGATTTCCACTTTCGAGGTTTGCAAGGCGACAATCGCGCTGTCCTTATCCGCCACGAATGTGACTGGTTGCGCATCGCTGGCATTATTGTTACCCAGCGTTGCGGTAACCGTATGCGTACCCGCTTTTTTGCCTTTAAGGGTGACATGTGCTTCCCCATTGGCCTGGGTAATGGCAATACCATTATTTTCAAGGGTAAAGTTTGCCGCAATGTCCTGTGGCATGGTGAAGCTCACCGTTGTTCCCGCCACGGGATGATTCAACGGATCTTTCACGATTGCCGTCAGCTGCACACTGTCGTTGTTATTCGTCACCACCTGTTGAGCAGGGATATTCAGCGTGACTAGCGCGTTGCTGGCATCGGGCGCAATATTGACTGTCTTCGTATCTCTGTTGCCGTTAAGCAGTATGGCTTCGGCTGTATGAATACCCAAAACCGTGCCCTTAAGGGTAACTTCAGCAATACCGTTCTCATTAGTATTACGCGCGTTCAGACTCAGTTGCGTGTCTGCGGGAGAGGTGCGGAAGACTACTGACAGATTTTTAACCACGTTATCAAAAGGATCTTTCACTGTTGCTGTCAGCGTCGTCTCATCCACGCCATTCCCAATGATTTCCGCTTTCGATGTTTGTAGAACGACAACCGCTCTGTCTTTATCCGCCACAAACGTCATTGGCTGTGCATCGCTGACATTGCTGTTAGCCACACGAGCCGTGATCATATGCGTGCCCGCTAACGTGCCGGTCAGGGAGGCGATTGCAACCCCGTTACTATCCGTCATGCCTTTTCCGCCGTTGCTAATCGAGAACCGACTTGCGACGTCGTTTGGCACAGTGAAGGTGATTTCTTTATCTTTTAGTGGGTTGCCATTTTTATCCTGCAAGGTTGCAGTCATATGTTGCGGAGCTGTGTTGGTGACGGTGATATCACCTGAAGGCACACTGAGGGTCAGGGCAGCAGTACTTTGATCACCGATAAAATTCACCTGTTGACTAGCCTGGGAACCAGAGCTGACAGAGGCCGTAACCGTGTAATCACCATTTTTCAAACTGGTCAGCGTGGCTGTGGCGATCCCGTCGTGGCTATTCACTTCGGTTTGGCTCAGTTTCGCCTCTGCTGAATTAACATTGAAGGTGACCTTGACGTCATTGAGCAGGTTGCCTTTTGCATCCCGGACTGTCGCGGTCATGGTGGCGCTGTCATTGCCGTCAGCGACCACTTCATTTTTCGACTTCTGTAGATCAACCTGCGCGGTACTCGAGTCACCGACAAAACTGACGATTAACGTTTGTTTCACGCCATTTTCAAGGGTGACTTCAACCGTGTTGTCTTCCTGCTTGCTGCTTTTCAGATCAAAAGTCGCCAGGCCATTAGCGTCTGTTTTTGCGGTGTTTTGATTGTTGAAGGAAGTTGCCGATCCGTTTAATACCGCAAACGTGACGGTATGATCATTGATTGGGTTGCTTCCTTCATCAGCGACATTGACCGAGACGGTGTTTGCTGCATTCTCATTGGCGAGCACACCATTATTGCTGGCAGATAATGTCGCAATTTTCGCTGACTGCGGGTTGGCGTCGATGATAAATCCAGCGGTATGCAAATCTTCATTCCAGTTTTGCATTAACAGCTTCGCAGTAAGCCCACTGCCTTTGGTATAGGCGGTATAGGTTGCCTTATAGACGCCATCTGCGGTTTCTTTCCAGTCTGTAGTGACTCCTGGTTTCACGTTGTCGATGCTGACTGCAGTATTCAGTTGCTGTTTTTGCTCCTTAACAGGTTTGTCATTTTCATCTCTCAGTTCTACCGTCACCTCGATAGGATTGCCGGAGAGATAACGGTCCTTATCAATCTTAATTGACGAGTGAGTTCGGGATGACGAAACAGAAATGATATTCACCACGGCGGGGGCTTTAGCCGCATCCACACCGTTCAGCTGTGGCATCAGCGTCAGCGTGCCAGACATCGCTCCTGTGGTCAGGACTTGGGTATAGCTTCCGTCACCATTATCTTTCCAGTCAGAAAGGGTAATGTCCTGAACACCTTCATGACGCGTCGAGAGCACCAGCCCGATAACAGGATTACCAGCTGCATCATGAGCAATAAAAGTCAGTGTGGCGGTTGAATGGGAATCCGCACTCAATGTTTGGGTACTTAACGATACCGAGGAATCTTTCTGGCTTAGCGCAGGTGCCTGAACGACCACCATGCTTTGTTCACGATTCGACAAATTGCCTTTGACGTCTTCAGCGGTAACTTCAATCGGCCAGGTGTTATCGGTTTCTGGCGTACTGGTGAACCGGTAACCAGGCAGGGTAACCAGAATATCTTTACCCGTTGTGACCACTTTACCACCGGCAGCTTCCAGAGCGGTGGCTTCGACGTTATAGCCTTTCAGGGCATATTTGGTTTGTAGCGACGAAACCAGTGATTTCACTTCTCCTGACTTCCCTGTCACGGGGTCTGTCAGGGTCAGGCGAACCAGTTCTTTTTTGCGATATTCCAGAACGATGTTGTTGTTGCGATCCACCAGATCATAACGGCTGCCTGCAAGGCTACGCCGTGCAGCGACTTCGTTCGGGTCAAGCTGTTTCTGCATTGCGCTGCCAGGTTGCCAGGTAAAATCGACGGCAAAACGGGTGTCATTTTCGCCCTGTTTACCCTGGCGTTGCTCCGCGCTGAAGGTCATCAGCGGGAAGGGGGTATAGTTAAGTCCAGCGGTTATGGCATGAGGATTACTTTGCCGATCGTCTTTATCGAACAGGGCCACTTCATCGCCATAATACTGTTCATAGACCAGTTTACCGCCAAGGTGCGGCCAGGCGGGTAACCAGCCTTCTGCGCGTACATCCCAGCCATTGGCCGGGCGTGCTTCATAATCGTTGTCCAGTTCAGGTGCGCTGCGCCAGTTGGTCAGTCGCAAATAGCCGTTACTGCTTAATTTAAGATAGTCGCGCCAGTACTCCGCGCCAATGCCGGCGCGGGAGTGGTAACGGCTAAGATCGTGGTCGAAAAAGAAGTTGATGCCCGACATCCATGTGGGAGTGAAATGACGCCAACCCAAGCCGTTGTTAATCTGCGTACGCTCGTCAGTACGGTGGAGAGTATGCTGGCTGAAAAAGAGATTATCAGGCGTTTCATACCATGGATGGAGAAAATCGAACTGGGAATTCTTCAGGCTAAAATCTTCATCCACGCCCAGCGTGATTCTTGCGGTGCCGAAGCGGCTTAACCAGTCTGTCATTGCGCCAGATGCCTGAGAAGAGGCCCATCCACGCGCCATATTGGCCGCTTGCTCGCTGTTCATATCTTCGGCGAGCAGAGACCCGATTTGCTGTGAAGTACTGGCTATCTGTTGCTCAAGGTTGTCACTGCTATTACGCGGCGACGGGGTTAAATTTTTTTCACTAACTTGTGCCGGGACATCCAGTTCATCACCCTGGCGGACATTATCAAAACCTCGAGCAAACGTACGAAACTGGTTGAGTTTGCGTAACTCAGCCAACGAAATACTGAAACGTTCGGCAACGCTTTGGGCCGATTCGAGCGCTCCAAGGGTGTAGGGCACCGTATTGGTATTTGCAATGGCGATTTGTGCAGGAACTGGTTGTTGGGTTGCGGCGTTTACCACACCTTGTGCTGCCGCAGCCATAGGGAACACAAGTTGAGTTACCAGGCAGATACCCGCAGTTAAGCGGCGTAGTTTAATACCCATCCCGCATAAGATTTGTCGGTCATTTATTTCTTCTCCACTTCTCTTCTTCGTAGCCATGCTTACCTTCCCTGAACGAGCTAACATAAATGCGCCCTTTCTAGCACAGCGAAAAAATATAAATCCTGATAGCAATATGATTGAAAATTAATAACTTTTCGTTAGGCAGTTTTGGGTGTGAGTTGCAAGAGGGGAGACTACTGAATAACTCAGTTTAATAATTGAGGGGGCAATGGTGACGAATATAGGGACGGAGTAGAGAAGATAGTGCTGAACTCTTTGCCAGCAGAAGGTTATGTGGCACAAAAATAACCGTAACTTCTCACTCTCGACAGGAAAGCTGTAGACGGCGTCCATAACAAAACGCCCCCAACCATAAGGTCGAGGGCGCTTAAGATGACAAACCCGCTCTTCGTTAAAGAATCAATGCTTAATGTAGATGAGTTGCATTGCACGATAAAAGCGAATTTTTAGAATTTGGCTCCTCTGACTGGGATCGCCGTAGCCATTAACAGGCTGATTGGTAAAGCTAAAAAAATTTGAGTTTGTCAAGACCACCAGAATGACCACCATTTTAAAGTAACATTTGAAGTTTACTCAGTAGCACCTTTAGCTTCACTTACAATCAATTAACCTGTGAAGATAGCTGTACCTACAATCGCAATAACTTATTACAGATCCGACGACAAACATCACCTGTTATCCACTCTGGCACTACCGTGCATGATAATCAATAAGTCGGGTGCTGGCTTGCAAGGCAATTGCGTTGTAATGTACCAAATCCCAGTTCGCCTTCACTCTAAAATGCCCCGACGTTTCGAACGCGTTTACGGTAAATAATGCGTGACAATCTGCAGGAACTCATCCCGCATCTGGTTGTCGATTTTCGGATTCCATGCCACACCAATGTTCCATATGATCTGCTTTCCCCACAGAGTAATCAGCTTGACTCCTACAGGTAAAAAATTCTCGACGCTGGCGGGTAGCAGCGCGAGACCATTCCCTCCGGCTATCAATGCTAGCAGGGAATGAATATCATTCGTCGCAGAGATTGGCTCAATGATGAGTTCATTATCCCGCAGGAACGCAGTCGTTTGCTCCGCCAGACAAGGGCTGACCGCTGGATCCATGCATAAAATCGGATAGATTGCCAGCGTACGCTGGAGATCGGTGGGATCAATATCGACGGCTACCGGGACAGCCAACACCAGATTTTCTTTATTTATTAAGCGAGAGGCCAATAATTCTGTTACCGGCATACGAACAAAACCAGCATGCAGTTCACCTTCCATCAACATCCTAGCTTGTACGCTGGAGGCAATTTGGCTGATAACAACGTCGCAGTCGGGAAATTTCTGGCGAAAAGTGTTAATCCAAACTGGTGTGCTTTTAAACGAAGATATACCAAATCCGAGCACCAGTTTACCCGTACTCCCCTTTTGGATTTCTCTGGCGTAGGTTAAAAAATCGTGGTGGGATTTCAGCAACTCATAAGCTTTAGCAAACAACTGCCTGCCAACCATCGTCAACACTGCCCCGTGGCGACCACGCAGGAAAAGCTGCCCTCCGGTCTTCTGTTCGAGCATCTTGATCTGCTTTGAAAGCGCAGGTTGTGTCAGAAATAAAGCTTCTGCAGCTTTATTGTAGTTTCCCTTTTCCGCCAGTGTCACAAATGCACGCAGCAGCCTTATATCTATTCCTGACATTTATTGAATCCTGAAAAATTGGAATTATACAAATACTCGCAACAGATGACATGATGCGTAAAATGATTTACGCCGAGATCCCCTTGGTTTGTCAAACTCAGAAACGCCATACCTGCTGCTCTTGGTTCTATTTAACACTCACTAATGCGCAGGTTATTTATAAAAATTGACCTCATAAATCATTCAAAAACATTAATTATATAAATACAATAAGGATTAAATATTTATGCCAAATATTGCCGTTCTCACTAATGACCTGCAGTATGAGTTTACCTACAAAATAACACGCTCTCCAGAAATTCTGGCGCAAAAACTCGTCCAGTTTAATCAGTTTCTCGATGGCATTCGCGCTCTGGATCAATCCATTATCCACCTGCAACTTATCAACGATCCTAATGACCCGGCGGTACAAAAGCGCTATCGCAACCGCGAAGCGGGCATTCCTGCACTAGCTGGTCGCCCGGAAAACCAGATTATCGATAAAGTATACCGCCCCACAGATCTGGTTGTAGTCAAGGGCAGAGACAGCGGTTTTTTTAATAACGATCTCGACGAAATCCTCCAGCAACTCGGGGTAAAAACCGTAATCGTTACCGGGTTGCAAACTCATGTTTGCGTGCAGACCACTGCAGCGGATGCCTTCTTTCGCGGCTATAACGTCTGGGTACCGGGCGACTGCGTGTTCGCTCCTTCGTCCGAAGATACAGAGCGTGCACTCGAGTGGCTTGCCAGCTATTGCGCAACTGTAGCACCTTCTGCGGAAATTTTATCAATATTGCAAAAACAGAACGATCTGCCTGAGCGCGGCGAAAGGGAAGCATCATGAGCTTAACCCAGACGCTAAATCATGAAGAGGTCGTTGTACTGGATCATGGCACCGGGGCGAAATTAAGCCGCGAGTTGGTTGAAAAAATTGCTAGCATTCTCGGTGACACCTATCTGGGCGTGATGGAAGATAGCGCGGTGCTGGGGTTATCCACCAGGCGAATTGCCTTCACCACCGACTCCTTTGTTGCCACGCCGCTGATTTTCGGCAACGGTGATATTGGCAAAATCGCCGTCTGCGGCACCGTTAACGATCTCGCTGTCAGTGGGGCTCGTCCCCTTTACATCACACTCAGTCTTATTATTGAGGAAGGTATGCCGATGGCTGATCTGGTCAGAATCATCGAGTCCGTACGTGAAACGGCTCGTGAGGCAGAGGTCAAGATTGTCGCTGGTGATACCAAGGTCGTAGGCAAAGGTGAAGCAGATCGGCTGTTTATCAATACTGCTGGCATCGGCGTGTTTGAACATCCGCCAGTCTCAGTTAAGAACGTGCGTCCGGGGCAGAAAATAATTCTGAGCGGATATATCGGCAATCACTCGATTCACCTGCTGTCGATGCGGGAAGGACTGGGGTTCGAGCGAAATATTCTTAGTGATTGCGCACCGCTGAACCACATTATTGACAAACTCATCAGCAACATCCCTGAAGGCAAAATAGCGTCAATGCGAGACGTTACGCGCGGTGGGCTGTCCGCTGTTTTACACGAACATGCGCGCGCAACAAATTATCAGATTCATTTCGACCAGCCATCTTTGCCCATACAGCCGGAAACCGCCATGGCAGCTAATATGCTGGGTGTTGACGTCATTAATCTCGCTAATGAAGGTTGTTTGTGCCTGTTTGTTGAACCTGAGTATGCTCAGAAGGTACTACATTTGCTGCAGGAGCATCCTGTCGGCAAGCACGCGACAATTATCGGCGAGATCACCGCTGTCTCGGGTACTGAAGTCTATATGATTGAAGCTGATGGAACACACACAGAAGTCGAGGAATTATATGGCGCAGAATTACCCAGACTCTGTTGAGCTTCACGAGACGCCGGAAACCCGGCGTTACCGCATCTGTGGGGTCGTTCAGGGCGTTGGATTTCGTCCCTTTGTTCACCGACTGGCCCGCACCTATGGTGCCACCGGCTGGGTGTTAAACGATTCAGAAGGCGTGTTGCTTGAGCTGCAGGCATCCGGCACGGTTATTGCCAGAATCATGGACAAACTGGTGACCGAGGCACCACCACTGGCAAAAATCATCAGTACGCAGGAAGTTAGCCCAACGGATACCAGAGCGCACTATGAAACGTTCAGCATCCGTAAAAGCCGCGATCATACCAGCATGGACACGATTATCCCGCCAGATACCAACGTCTGCAGCGATTGCCTGCGCGAGATAAGCGATCCTGATAATCATCGTTATCGTTACGCTTTCACCAATTGCACCAATTGTGGGCCGCGCTATTCCATTATTCTTGGTATGCCTTACGATCGTGCCCAGAGCACTATGCGTAAATTCCCTTTATGTCCAACCTGTGAGCGTGAATACAACGATATTGAGGATCGACGCTATCATGCCCAGCCCAATGCCTGCCCAGTTTGCGGCCCACAGTTGCAACTTACCGATCGACAGGGCACATCCGTTCACACAGATGATATTGTCAAATTTGCCATTACGAAACTAAAAGAAGGCGGAATTCTTGCAATAAAGAGCCTTGGTGGCTTTCATCTCGTGGCCGATGCTTGCAATGAGAATGCTGTCAATGAACTTCGGCAACGCAAGCGAAGAGACGCCAAACCTTTTGCAGTGATGGTCGCGGATGTGGAAAGCGCGTCGCGTATTGCTTTCATCCCCCCCTGTAATCACAAATTGCTGGAAAGCCCGCAGCGTCCCATTGTCTTGTTGTATAAGCGCAACGTCCTGCTGGCGAGTACCGTTGCGCCACATAATCCGAACATCGGTGTAATGCTGCCTTCAACGCCGCTTCAGCATTTATTGCTGGAAGACCCGTCTCTGCCGATCCTGATTATGACCAGCGGTAATATTTCCGGTCATCCGATCGTCTTTGACAACGACATGGCAATTAAGCAACTCGGGAAAATCGCGGATTACTTCATTCTGAATAATCGCGATATTCATACGCGTGTTGACGATTCGGTGGTCCGCACGGTGTTTCGCAACGACGCCATTACCTCGCAGCTATCGTTTTTGCGCCGCTCCCGCGGTTACGCGCCATACCCTATTCATCTACCTTACGCAGTGGATTCCGTTATCGCGCTCGGGGCGGAGCTAAAAAACACGATCAGCATCGGCAAAGGAAAACAGGTTTTTCTGAGCCAGCATATTGGCGATCTTAAGAATAACGTGACTTTTAAATCACATATCGAATGTATTGATCATCTTCAAAACCTGCTGAACGTGAAGGCAAATGTCGTGGCCTGCGATTTGCATCCCTCTTTCCGCTCTACCCGGCATGCGCTGGAGAATTTAGAGCATCAGGTTGTTCAGGTTCAACACCATCACGCGCATATGGCATCCTGCATGGCGGAAAATGGCCTGTCAGGTACTACTCTAGGCGTAATTTTTGACGGTACAGGATATGGCACCGACGGCACCATTTGGGGCGGTGAGTTTCTCGTTGGTGATTTCGAAAAATTCGAGCGTGCAGGATGCTTGCGTTCAATGACCCTGCCCGGAGGCGATCGGGCAGTTAAAGAGCCGCTGCGCGTCGGCATCTCCTTACTGGTGGAAACCTTCGGCGAAGATATCAGTACGCTCGCAGTACCAGGCTTGCAGGCGCTCCAGCCTCAGCAGCGCGATATATTCAGTAAAATGGCGACCAGAAAAATCAACACCACCACGACCAGCAGCATGGGCAGACTATTTGACGGCATCGCCGCGCTGATGGGCGTTTGCACTCAGGTGGAGTACGAAGCCCAGGCGGCCATTGAACTGGAAGCGCTGCTGCAGTGTAAACTTCATATGACGGCTCCGTTCAGCTACATCATTGCCGATGTCGAGAATAAGCTCGAGGTGGATTATCGCCCGATGATAAGGGAACTGGTGCAATGCTTCAGCCAGCCCGGTTTTGATATGGCCGAACTAAGTCGGCGCTTTCACTCTACCATCGTCGACATGATTTGCGAGGTCTGTAAACGTCTGGTGGCACGCTCAGGCACGCAACAAATTGTCCTGAGCGGCGGCGTGTTCTGCAATGAATTCATCCTCGTTAATTCTCTTAACAGTCTGGAGTCTTGTGGATTCCGGCCTTACAGCCATCAGTTAGTTCCGACTAACGATGGTGGTATTTCATTGGGGCAAGTGGTTATTGCTACCGCATACACTCGCGCAACGCGCAATAAAAATCTGGAGAGAGAAAATGCATAGTTCTGCGAACCGTATTGCCGCTGTTTTATTCGATATGGATGGTGTCCTTATTGATTCCAATGCGGTGATTGAGCGCGGCTGGGCTGAAGGCGCACAGATGTTTGGCAAGACGCTAACGGAAGAGGATATCGTCAGGCATATTCACGGACAGCCCGGCCCGCATACCATTCGCGCCCTGTTCAGCGACCTTTCCCTGGAAGATCAAAAGAAGGTCCAGTCACATATCATCCACGTTGAAAATACCGCTGATTACGACCCGATCCCTGGAGTTAGCGAACTTATCCAGGCGTTGCATAAGGCTGGCATCAGTGTGGGGATTGTCACTAGCGGCTGGCGGTCGAAAATCGATCGTATTATGGAGATGCTGCAAATCACGCCCTGTATTTCAGTGATTGTCGAACGTGATGATGTCGTGCGCGGCAAGCCTTATCCCGATCCTTATCTGCTTGCCGCAGAGCGGTTTCATCTTGCACCGTCCAGAACACTGGTCTTTGAGGATTCAAGAAGCGGCGTAACATCTGCTGTTACAGCAGGCGCAATTTGTGTTGGCATCGGTACAGACAGTCTGAAAGAGTGCGGTGCCGTGCTTGCAATTACAGATTTTCGTAATGTGAAAATCACCTCACAGACAGGCGAAAAAGTAGTGATTGCCTTTACTCCAGAGCACCAGATGGAGATGGAAACTCAGAGCTCTCGTAAGAAAACATCCTGTACCACAAGAGAAGAGTGCTAATGAATATCACACAGAAGGGACGCTGGGCTGTCACTATGCTATTTTTTATCAATGGCTTCGTCACCGGAGGTTGGGCTGTGCAAATTGCACAGCTTGTACCACGCTTTGGCGTGACCGACAAAGTGATCGGCCATTTAATTCTGATCTTCGGATTCGGTGCACTAACCATGATGCCCATATCAGGCATTCTGATGGAAAAGATGGGGACACAAATCGTAACGCGTATTTTTGCCCTTGCAGCCTCCCTGGCATTAATTCCGGTTGGTTTAGCCACCACCCCATTAGTGTTGATGCCAGCGTTATTTGTTCTTGGTGCGATGATTGGTGCCATGAATGTAGCGATGAACTCGAATGCCGTGGCGGTGGAGAGATCACTCTCACAAGCGATTTTATCCTCCTGCCATTGCTTCTGGAGTATCGGCCTATTTGCGGCGGGCTCGATAGGCGGCCATCTTGTTGAACAATTTGGCTTTTTGACGCATATCTTTTTGATTAGTGCCGTGGCCTTAATACTGACGCTGATTATCGCTCCGGCCATTTTTAAAGACATACAGACGGTTAAATCCACCAGCAGACAGACCACCCGGTTGCCTCGTTCTCCGGCGATTTATCTGATTGGATTGATGGCTTTTCTGGCCATGATCCCTGAATGCGCTGTTGTTGACTGGTCGTCACGCTATTTGATTAAAAATCTCAATGCAAAAACAGAAATCGCCAGCCTTGCCTTCGCCTGCTTTGCTGTAGCAATGGCCTTGTTTCGCTTTATGGGTGACGTGATCCGCAACCGCTTCGGCGCAATATTAATTATACGAGTCTCCAGCTTACTGGCAGGCGCTAGCCTATTGTTGAGCGCACTGGCACACAATCCCTGGCAGGCGATCTGCGCATTTACCTTAGCGGGAATCGGCATCGCCAACCTTGTGCCCATTGTCTTTTCCGCAGCGGGAAATCAGCCCAATATTTCCACCAACACAGGAATGAGCATTGCCACAACCATTGGGTATTTAGGCACGCTAATGGCCCCTGCGCCTATTGGCTATATTGCGGAAATAACCGGTTTTCCAGTGGTTTATTGCGGACTAGCTTTCATGTCGGGAATTATCTTTTTGCTGGCACCACTGGTTCGGGGGGCAGAAATCTCTGTACAGCGGCAGCGAGCCTCAAACAAACACCAGAATACCGGAGCGTTGTAATTTCTGCCTGGCAAATACTGTGAAACGCTGACGCAAATTTTACTTTCCTGCGTATTGTCATCACAGGCCGTACAGACAGTGCGCGGTCTGTTGGCGGATCTGCCTGGTATTTTGCCGATGAACTGAGGGCGTCCTGCGGGATACGTATCGCCAGGGGCGTGAAACTAATTGATGAGGTGGCGGCATGATGCCGGCGGACTAGCATATCTGCCTTTCGCCGCCTGACATGTCCTTTGGGGCCGCTGTCAGTTCAGAGTAAAGGAGAAAAAGATCGATACCGAGGGGGGGCACGACGCCCCGGAGACACCCCTGTTTCGTCAGACAGTCTGTACCGCGTACAGCCTGAAACTCCCTAAACCTCAACAAACTGCCACTTCGACGTGAAGGTATCGTTCTGGCGCAGCCAAAAAGCACATGCCGGAGACTGTTTTTTAGGTTGTAGAGGGTAGTCATGAGCAAATTAAGTAGTGAAATGAAGGCCCTGACGAAGAAAGCAGGCGGCAGCTTCAAAACGGTAAATGACCGTATCCATATTACAAAACGGTTCAGTGAGCATTTACGCGAACTGAACATCCAGATCCGGCGGGTATGCGCCAAGACTGACTCTGGATTCTTTTCCGTTGAAACGATATTTGAGATACCAGATGCGTGAACCGCCCGGATTGACGAGCAGATACAGACCGTGAGAGTCGGAGAGTTTTACCGGACGGGAAGAGGTTTTTAACTTGCGGATTTTAGAATCGTTTAAAGACATTTGGGGGTCACTCCAGAATCGAACCAAACTGACCCCAGATCTGACCACCAAATTATCCCGATGCGGAGAGAAAACCAGATACGCACCGGGGAGGATTTTCACGCTAACTTACTGAACCGTAAACAAATAGAGATGTACAGATAAGCATGAAAACTTGAATTTGGCTCCTCTGACTGGACTCGAACCAGTGACATACGGATTAACAGTCCGCCGTTCTACCGACTGAACTACAGAGGAATCGTGTGAACAGGGCGCATGTTACTTAGCGGTACCTTGTCTGTCAACACTAAATTTCATAAGTCATTTCAATTGGTTAATTAATCTGCAAAGTTGTTAATTAATGAACATTCGTCGCCGAAAACGAGTCTGTATCATTAGCGTGATGCAGTCTCTGCAAAGGATCTTGTTGATAAAATTGGCAGAAACGTTGCCACAATGAAGGGAAACGAGGAGCAAAAAGCTCAGGGGCGCTAAAGAAATATTCAGAAAGTACGGCAAAACACTCAGCAGGATCACTGGCAGCATAAGCATCGATGCTCGCCGCAT
>SKET01001183.1_pt1 | contig 18465 bp, 15 predicted proteins | sample 4841461 | NCBI WGS metagenome assembly SKET01 (sample SAMN11008802, study PRJNA524170) | human gut metagenome | biome: Human fecal sample; material: Feces; isolation source: fecal sample from pouch patient p5 | host: Homo sapiens | place: Israel: Tel-Aviv | collected 2014-02-13
ACGGCACCTATTGATGGTACCTATAATATAGTAATTCCTGATGGTCTTACTAGTAAGATGACTACGGTTCATGTAACAGTGGATATACAAAGAAAAGCATAGATATGATAAGAATAATAAATCTTCGTGTAGCCGTTACCGTAAAGGCTACGATTGAGGAAATAGTAGAAAAGAAATACCCTCAACTAAAGGGGCATATACAGAAAATTCATGTGGTGAGACGTGCTGTTGATGCTCGTAAGAAACCCAATATTGTATTTGTGTACACCCTTTTTGTAGAGGCTCAACATGAAGAAAAAATCATTAAGAAACTAGGTAATCAAAAGGATGTTACCTTATTTACACCTGAGGATCCAGAACCGATTGCCATTGGTGATAGACCTCTAGCACATAGACCTGTTGTGATGGGCTTTGGTCCCGCAGGTATGATGGCGGCCTTTTACTTAGCCCGTGAAGGCTATCGCCCTATCGTGTTAGAACGGGGACAGGATGTAGATACTCGTGCGAAGGATGTAGAAACATTTTGGAAAACGGGAACCTTTAAACCTGAATCGAATGTTCAATTCGGTGAAGGTGGGGCCGGTACATTTTCTGATGGTAAATTGACTACGCGCGTCACACATCCGCGGTTGCATGAAATTTCAAAATACTTTGTAGAATTCGGGGCACCGGAAGAAATCCTATACAAGCATAAACCTCACGTAGGAACAGATAAATTACGTCATATGGTAAAAGCCATGCGTGAGCGCATTATCGAATGGGGCGGCGAAGTCCGCTTTGGAGCTAAGGTAACCGATGTATTCGTTGACCAGGACCATGTGGTCGGTATCGAGGTGAATGGTGCGGAACGTATTGATACGACTCTAGTTTTATCTGGTGTAGGTCATAGTGCACGAGATACGTATGAAATGTTATTTAAACGTGGTATCGATATGATAGCTAAACCATTTGCTATCGGTGTTCGTATTGAACATCCTCAAGATGTCATCGATCAATCTCAGTACGGTGTGGATCCAAGAAGCCTAGGTTTAGGTGCTGCTGAGTATTCCTTGGTATATCATGATAAAGAATCGGGGCGTACGGCCTATAGCTTCTGTATGTGTCCTGGTGGGCAAGTGGTCGCATCTGCGTCCGAACTGGGCGGTGTTGTAACCAATGGTATGAGCTTGTATGCCCGTGACAGTGGCGTTGCAAATAGTGCTATCGTCGTAAACGTAGGCCCTGATGATTTTGGTACCCATCCTCTAGATGGCGTAGCATTTCAACGAGAATGGGAACGCAAGGCTTATAAATTGGGTGGTTCAAACTTTAATGCACCGGCTCAAACGGTAGGTTCTTTCTTAGGCCAGGCTGATGCGCCGTCTGTTGAAAGCAGTATACATAGTTATGAACCTCATATCGTAGATTGCGATTTGCACCAGTGTTTACCTGATTATGTATCGTCTGTTTTAGAACGGGCCTTACCGTATTGGGGACGCCGTATCAAAGGCTTTGATAACCCTGAAATCTGTATGACCGGCGTTGAAACGCGCACATCTTCTCCACTTCGTATGGGACGTGATGATAATCGCGTATCCACTACAGTCGCTGGTTTTTATCCGATGGGGGAAGGTGCAGGCTATGCGGGTGGCATCATGAGTGCCGCCTTGGATGGTGCAGAAACGGCGATTGCGTGCATGAGTATGTATGCAAAACCTAATGAATGATACTTTTACAAATAGATTTATACATTTACGTACTATGGTGAAAGCCCAACCTGGATTTTATAAATTGTATAAACTCATGTGATATAATACACACAACATAGATTGAAATACATTCGTTTGTAGACGGAGGAGAATATGGCTCGATTATTTGGTACTGATGGTGTACGTGGCGTTGTTAATGAATTTTTAACACCTGAATTGGCATACCATTTGGGGCGTGCAGCGGCAACACATTTTGGTAAAGAAAAAGAACATCCTACATTTTTAATTGGTAGAGATACGCGTATCTCTGGTTCCATGTTGGAATGCGCGTTGGCATCTGGCATCTGTTCTGTAGGCGGTAATGTAGTTATGGCGGGAGTCATTCCTACACCTGCTGTAGCATACCTTGTAAAGCAACAAGGCTTTGATGCGGGCGCTGTTATTTCTGCATCCCATAACCCATTCCCAGATAATGGTATTAAATTCTTTGATGGTAGTGGTTTTAAATTACCAGATGAAGTAGAAGATCAATTAGAAGTATATGTACGTCAAAGTGCAGATAACGAATTACCTCGTCCTACAGGTGCTGGCATTGGTCGTGTAGAGTATAATGTAAATCTTGCACATCACTATGCTCACTTTGTTCGTCATACAATCGATACATCCCTTGAAGGTTTAACGATTGTCTATGATGGCGCGAATGGTGCCGCTTCTAGCGTAGGTCCTGAAATTTTGTCTGGTCTTGGTGCAAAGGTTATCAATATCAATGTCAATCCAGATGGTTTGAACATTAATCATCATTGCGGTTCTACCCATATCGAAGGCTTGCAAGTAGCTGTTCAACAACACCATGCTGATTTAGGCATTGCCAATGATGGTGATGCAGACCGTTGCTTATTAGTGGACGAAAAAGGTCAAGTCCTCGATGGCGACCAAATCATGCTATTATGCGCTCTTAAATTGAAAGAAGAAGGTAAGCTCAAAGGCGATACCGTAGTTGGTACCGTTATGAGTAATATCGGCTTCCACAAAGCAGCTGAAGAACTCGGTATGAAAACCGTTTCTACTGCTGTTGGTGACCGCTATGTATTGGAATATATGCGTGAACACGACCTTTCCATTGGCGGTGAACAATCTGGTCACGTTATTTTCCTCGATCATAACACAACTGGTGATGGCATGTTGACTGCTGTTCAAGTGGCGGCTCTTGTAAAAGAAAAAGGCCAACCACTTTCTGAATTGGCTGGCATCATGACAAAATACCCACAAGTTCTTATAAACGTACGCGTTGCTACAAAAACTGGTTGGGAAGAAAACGATATCATCAAAGCTGCTATCGTAACAGCTGAAGGTGAACTTGGTGACGAAGGTCGCGTACTGGTACGTGCATCTGGTACAGAACCACTCATCCGCGTAATGGCTGAAGGTCCAGACCAAGCAGCACTACAAGCCTTGTGCCAAGAAATTGCTGATATTATCGGTAGAGAACAAGGATTGGCTGAATAGCTATATAATTTTGATAAAAAAGCACTACTTTGAATTGTAATTATTCAGAGTAGTGCTTTTGTCATTATTTATCAGCAACAACGAGTTTATATCCATTCAAGTGAATATTATCTCCTGTAGTATCTTCGTTCGTTAAGGATTTTACATAGCTATCACCAGTAAGTGTCCAGGTAGAGTCTTTGCTGAGTTTCAGTGTAATTTCTTTTGCTGTATTGTCAGTGTTTATAGCGCCAACTAAACTAGATTCATTTGTCATGTCTAGCGCAATGGTGCTAATTGCATCGGCTACAATATTGCCGTTTAAGGCTTGGTTGGAGGCGCGAAGTGTAAGGTGACCGCCATTTTCACCGGTTTTGCCCCAACGGGAGTCGGCCGCTGCTTTCACTAGTGTTGTAGTATTGGGAGTAGAGATAGCATTGCCAGTAAGGTCTACCTCTGCAGTGGTGTTGTTCACATAGATGAAAGCGCCTGTAGCATGGGTGGTGAGTGAGTTGTTTTCTGCTTTGAAACGGGCAATACCACTTTCAGCATCACCAGAAAAGCTTTGGTATAGCATAAAACCATTGTCTTTGTAGCCTGTTACATTAGAGTTGGTAAGTGTGATGGAATTTTTGCCTTCTACAACACCAATTTCACTGTTTTTAGCTTCGCCCGTAATATAGTCAGCTGTGATATTACCAGTAGAGTAGATAATAGGACTACCTTCACCAGATGTTGTTAATTTGGCAGCCTCTGCTGTAATGGTACCTTCGCCACGGTCTGTAGCTAATGTAGCAGAGTGAGCACCTTCGGTTGTAATAGTAAGATTTCTGCCGTTTACAGTGCCTTTATAAGTGGCATCTAAACCGCGGGAGGAATCGCTCTTTGTGTGAATGTTAGTATTTTCTACATTGATGACAGAACCTTCACCAGTGGCAAATACTGCATTCGAGCCATTGGAATTGGATGTAATATTGCTGCCTTTGATGTTGATTTGACTACCGTCGATACCGAGTATTACTGCGTTTTGACCACGGAAATTACTATTGTCATCGCTTGTCGTATTGCCTGTTTTATCGAATACGCTGTTTTCGATGGTTACGACTGCTTTATCTTTGCCGATGAACGCATTTTGATCTGATGTTGTATTAGATATCAATTCATGCGCAATGGCTTTATTTTCGGTTACTACCGTAGTACCTGTGAAAGTATTAGGATTAGCTTCAGCTTTTGGAACTGGCCCATTAGGTGCACTCATAGGTGGATTTCCAGCGGGTGGTGCACTTGGTATGTCTTCTGCAAAGGTTGGAAGGAATGCCAATGTAGAAAGGGCGGCACCTAATACGGCAGGAAGGACCCAACGGCGTAATTTTCTATATGAGTGTTTATGGTTTAGAGATGTTGTCTTTTTATGTGTTTTATTATTTTGTGTATTCATTGTAATCTCTCCTGTTAGACAATAAATATGCATCATATAAATTTTGATAAATATGATTGTATAAAATTTTTATAATAAGTAGTATAATGATGGTGTATGAATGATCTATGAAATCGTTTGGCTTTATGTACCCCTATGAAAATAAGCGTTATATCTCGTGTTCAATGCTTTCATAAGGCCTAGATTCTTTACATTCATTACATCGATTTAGTATAATATAATTTAGTATGATTACAATTGTACTAGTTCTGCCACATATGAGTGAAAGGAGTCCCAAATTCGTAAAGGCGAATAGCGCAAGTACCCGCGAAGGCAGTCGTTAGGGTAGACGAGGTGAAGAGTGATCGAATCATCAGCGGATGCTCTTCCGGCACATTCATGTCGTAACAGATACTAAAAAGCCCATTGGTAACAATGGAGACAAAGTGTATCTGAATGAATTGTATTAAAGTAATAATTAATACATAATTGAAACATTAATCTAGAATATTAATCTAGAACATTAATTAGCCTTAGTTGTTGGCTGGGGCTAGAATGCCCCCAGTTATAGGAGGATATACTTATGTGCGGTATCGTAGGATACATTGGCTTTAATCAAGCATCTGATTTCTTATTGGACGGTATGGCGAAATTAGAATACCGTGGTTATGACTCTGCAGGTATTGCTGTTATTGGCCCTGAAAATGTAATTAAAATTCAAAAAAAGGTTGGCCGTCTAGCTAATCTTGAGGCTATTGTAAAAGCAGATCCTAATGAAGGGACTGTAGGTATTGGTCATACTCGTTGGGCTACTCATGGTCGTCCATCCGATATGAATTCCCACCCTCATGCATCTGAAGATGGTAAATTCGCGGTTGTTCACAATGGCATCATTGAAAATTACATGCCGTTGAAAGAAGAGCTTATCGCAAAAGGATACCATTTCAAATCTGAAACTGATACAGAAGTAGTAGCTCATCTATTAGAAGATATGTACGATGGTGATTTTGTAGGCACTGTGCGTCGCATGCTTGATCGTGTTGATGGTGCGTATGCTCTTGAAATTATCTGTGCTGATGAGCCAGACAAAATCATTTGTACTAAAAAAGAAAACCCATTGGTTATCGGCCTTGGCAAAGGGGAAAACTTCGTTGCTTCCGATATTCCAGCAATCATTAACTATACACGTGATACATACATCTTAAACGATGGTGAATTAGCTATCGTAACACGCGATAATGTATCTGTATTTGACCGTAAAGGCAATACTATTGATAAAGAAGTGTTCCATGTTAATTGGAATGCAGAGGCTGCAGAAAAGGGCGGTTATGAACATTTCATGTTGAAAGAAATTCATGACCAACCAAAAGCTGTGCGCGATACATTCGGCACACACATTTCTGAAGACGGCAAAGCAGCTATTTTTGATGAGTTAAATTGGACTGCTGATGATGTAGCAACTTTCAATAAAATCCTTATCGTTGCATGTGGTACAGCATACCATGCAGGTCTTGTAACAAAACAATATATTGAAAATTTGGCGCGCATTCCAGTAAGTGTGGAAATTGCATCTGAGTATCGTTACAGCAATCCGTTGACTGATGAAAAAACATTATGTATCGTTATTAGCCAATCTGGTGAAACATCTGATACATTGGCAGCGTTGAAAGAGGCTAAACGCCTTGGTGCTAAATCTTTAGCGATTACAAACGTAGTAGGTTCCAGTATTTCCCGTGAAGCAGATAATACTGTGTACACATGGGCAGGTCCTGAAATCTCCGTGGCGTCTACAAAAGCGTATACTACTCAATTAGTAGCAGGCTTGTTGTTCGCTGTATACCTTGGCCAATTAAATGGTAAAATGGATCCGGCTTTAGGCGAAGAAATCCTTTGCGGTGTTAAAAACTTGCCTACATTGATTCATGAAATCTTTGAAGTAGACGAAGATATGAAAGCCTTTGCAAAACATTATGGCTTCAAATCTGATGCGTTCTTCTTGGGCCGTGCTATCGACTACGCAGTAGCGATGGAAGGTGCTTTGAAATTGAAAGAAATTTCTTACATCCATGCTGAAGCATATGCTGGTGGCGAGTTGAAACATGGTACATTGGCTCTTATCGAAGAAGGCGTACCTGTTATCGCATTGGCTACACAAGAGGATGTATACGATAAGATGATCAGCAACATCCGTGAAGTAAAAGCGCGTGAAGCTGTTGTAATCGGTATCGGCATGAAAGGTGACGAAGAATTGTCTAAACACGTAGACCATACAATCTATGTGCCTCGTGCAAATAAATTCATCGCTCCAATCCTCGCTGTTGTACCATTGCAATTATTGGCGTACTACGCAGCGATTACACGCGGCGCAGATGTAGATAAACCACGTAACTTAGCTAAATCTGTAACCGTAGAATAATATATATAACCAACAGTGCTTCGGCACTGTTGGTTTATTTCAATATAGGGAGACTATTATGGCAGTTATATTTTCCGGCATCCAACCAAGTGGTGAATTGACACTTGGTAACTATTTGGGAGCTTTACGTAATTTCTTAGACTATCAAGATACTGATGAATGTTACTATTGTATCGTTAATCAACATGCGATTACAGTACCACAAGATCCAAAAGAGTTATTTCAAAATACTCGCAATTTGGCAGCGTTATACCTCGCTGTTGGCCTAGATCCTAAAAAGGTAACATTATTTGTGCAATCCGAAGTACCTGAACATGTAAAACTTGGTTGGGTTATGCAATCTATTAGCTATGTAGGCGAATTAGAACGTATGACACAATATAAGGATAAATCTCAAAAGCAAGGTGACTCTATTCCTACAGCGTTGCTTACGTATCCACCATTGATGGCGGCAGATATTTTGTTATATGGTACTAACTATGTTCCAGTAGGTGAGGACCAAAAACAACATCTTGAGTTGACTCGTAATTTGGCAGAGCGTTTTAACCGTAGATTTGGCGAAACTTTCGTAGTACCTGATATCAAGGTAGGCGAAGGTGGTGCCCGCGTTATGAGCTTACAAGAGCCAACTAAGAAAATGAGTAAATCTGATGATAACCAAAATGCTACAATCCGTCTTTTGGATGCACCAGACTTGATCGTGAAAAAATTAAAACGCGCTCAAACTGACTCTGACAACGCGGTGCGTTACGATAAAGAAAACAAACCTGGTATTTCTAACTTGATGGGCATTTACCGTGCTATCACAAAAGACAGCTATGAAGCTATCGAAGAAATGTATGCTGGTAAAGGGTATGGCGCATTTAAATCGGATATTGCTGATTTGCTTGTAGCAACACTTGAACCAATTCAACAACGATACAATGAACTCATAACAAGCCCTGAACTAGATGTCATTTTAGATGAAGGTGCTGCAAAAGCACATGCAAAAGCATCTATGATGTATCGCAAGGTTGAACAAGCGATGGGGCTTTGCCGTAAATAAGTATTTACATACACTTTTGAGGTCAATTATGACAAAACAAGAGGTAAGCGAACGATTTTCGGGTGGCCATGTAAAGCATATGGTCACCACACATAAGGCCGTACAGTGGCTAGGACGGATTCTAGGCATTGTAATTTGTGTTGCCCTCATTAAATGGGCCCCACATGATATAGGTAATCGCATGCTTTGTTATGCATTGGTCGTTTGCTTGTTATGGTGGGTACACGGGCTCGATGTAGTGCTCGTATATATTTGTGAAAAAGGCTTTGTCATAAAACAGAGACCGACAAATTTACGTGACTATTTCCGTAGTGCCATTAATTTAGATGATTACTATGTGTATGTTCCTTTTGAAAGCGTAGTTGGGTTTACGCCTGATTGGAAAGAACTACAAGCCGTTAATACTCATGGTGGCATTTATGTAGTACCTTTAGATCTGCAACTTGCACCATATAAGGATAAAATGCGCCTTCAAGCCGCCATAAAACATTATAGAGATACACATGAGATATAATTTTGTAAATTTATTGATTTAACTATTTACAACTTTAACACGCTAAAGTATAATAGGTTCATAAGTTAAAACATGACCTATAACATATTGTGTGGAGGATATTATGAACTGGAAAAAGATTATGGCTGTAGGTTTGGCTGCAGTTTCTATGATGGCTTTTGTAAGCGGTTGTGGTAGTGATACAAAGAAGGCTGATACTCAATTACCTAAGAAAATTGTTATTGGCCTAGATGATAGCTTTCCACCAATGGGCTTTAAAGATGATAAAGGTGAAATCGTAGGGTTAGATATCGACTTGGCTAAAGAGGCTGCTAAGCGCGCTGGTATGGATGTTGAGTTTAAAGCGATTGACTGGTCCAGCAAAGAAGCGGAGTTAAAATCTAAGAAAATTGACGTATTGTGGAATGGTTTAACTGTTTCTCCTGAACGTGAGAAAAATATCTTGTTCTCCGATACATATATGAAAGATAAACAATACATCGTTGTTCGTAACGATGATAATGCTATCAAGGGTAAATCTGATCTTGCTGGCAAGGTTGTAGGTGTGCAACAAGCTAGTACTGGTGAATCTGCATTACAAAACGATCCTAGTGGCAAAACCGTTAAAGAAATTAAATCCTATGCTGATTTCGTAAGTGCATTCATGGATCTTGGCATTGGTCGTGTCGATGCAGTTATCGCTGATGGTGTTATTGCTCGTTACCTCATGACAAAAGAACCTGGCAAATATAAAATTGTAGAAGGCACTGATTACGGCGTAGATAACTTTGCTGTAGGGTTCCGCAAAGATGATACCGCATTACGCGATAAAATCAATAGTATCTTAGCCGAAATGAAAAAAGATGGTACTGCTGATAAAATTGTTGAAAAATGGTTGGGCTCTAGCGCAGATCTAGATAAGAGCGATGCTAAATAGTACGATTCGTGATATACTAATAGTACTGTGGTCAGTATGTACAACTGATAATTAAAGAACGAAATGTACACTAGAGAAGAGGCCATGTGCCTCTTCTCTATTCGTGTTTTGAAGGAGTATTTCATGTTAGATTATTTATTGCAGATTATCCCGACCATTGCGGATGGGCTTAAGGTCACCATTGCACTGTTCTGTGTCGTATGGGTACTATCTATACCTGGTGGTATCATATTAGCTTTACTGCGACTATCTAAGCTTCCTGTAGTCGATAAAATTGTTGAAGCCTTTGTATATCTAATGCGTGGTACGCCATTGATGTTACAAATTTTATTCATGTACTTTGCACTGCCAATCATGACGGATGGGGCTATTCAAATGGATGATGCAACGGCTGCTGTGGTTACATTTGTACTCAACTATGCAGCGTACCTTTGTGAAATCTTCCGCGGCGGTATCCAATCGATTCCACGCGGTCAATATGAAGGGGCAAAGGTTCTTGGTTTTACCTATGGTCAAACGATGCGTACCATTATTTTGCCACAAATGTTTAAACGCGTGTTGCCACCACTTGCTAATGAAACGATTAACTTATTGAAAGATACATCTCTTGTATATGTATTGGCAATGAATGATATTTTGCGTATTACAAAGTCCATTGTTCAACGTGACTTTGATATTTCTGCGTTCCTTGTGGCCGCTATTTTCTATCTAATCTTTACATTTATTTTGACAAATATCTTTAATTATTTAGAAAAACGTTTCTCTGTATATGATGAGTAAGAGGTAATTATGACTTTTGTAAATATGGAACGCATAGAGAAACACTTTAATAATAATGTGGTATTAAAAGATGTTTCCTTGCAAATGAATAAGGGCGAAATTGTATCTATCATCGGTCCATCTGGCTCCGGTAAGTCTACATTTTTGCGCTGCTTAGGTCAGTTGGAAACGATTGACGGTGGTACTATTACCGTTGATGGTGTAACGTTGGCATCTACAGATGCTAGTGGCGTCGTTACCTACGCTGATAAACATACCATGCATGATCTATTACTTCGCATGGGGATGGTATTCCAATCCTTCAATTTGTTCCCCCATATGACTGTTCTTGAAAATATTATGGTGGCACCGCGTATGGTAAAAGGTATGAAAGATACCGATATTATGCCAATCGCAGAACGCTTACTTAATAAAGTAGGTCTTTGGGATAAACGAGATATGTATCCCTCTAGATTGTCTGGCGGTCAACAACAGCGTGTGGCGATTGCTCGTGCATTAGCCATGAACCCAGAAATTATGCTCTTTGATGAACCGACGTCTGCCCTTGATCCAGAATTGACTGGAGAAGTATTAAAAACGATTAAACAACTAGCCGATGATCGGATGACTATGATTATTGTTACCCATGAAATGAATTTTGCTCGAGAAGTTTCAGATCGTATCATCTTTATGGCAGATGGTATCATTCAAGAAGAAGGGGAACCGGAACAATTGTTTACCAATCCACAATCCCCTAGAACTAAAGCTTTTTTGGAAAATATGTTATAATCCTTACCACCTATGTAATCATAGGTGGTACCTTCGCATATATGAAAGGAATTTTATGAAATTACCTATCGCATTAGCATTAGCTGGTTTGTCCATTGTATCTGGCGTTGCTTATGGTGCATCTCCTGATCATGCTACACCAAAGGCTATTGAAGCATCTCAACAAGATGCTATCTCTGTATTGCCAGAGCAATATAAATCGTATGCTACTAAGATGAATACGGTTGTAAAGGATACGAAACACGGTTATACTTTCACCATTCCTTGGCGTGTAAATGATGGTGTTATGATTGATATGGATGTACGGAGTGAAAGTGAACATATACAGGGGTATTCCTTTAATTTGTCTGGACCAAATCAAGACGACGCCTATACCGTGTCTTTTACAAAGAGAAATAATACACCGCAAGGCAATGTGTCACAAAAGGTGTGGAATACAACCTGGTATGATGTTCCAATTAAGGGTATGACGGATGAAGAATACCTTCGTATTTGGCGTCAACATAGTAATGTATTTGATACTAACGATATAGTGGGCGGATTCTTCCCTAAAAAGGGTGCACAAGCAGCACGCTGGAGCCGCACGACACCGAAGTCTTATGCAGAGATGACATCTACGGAAAAGGTTCATTCTATTTTTGAAGCTGAATTTATTATGGAAAAAGATCCAACGCATCGTTATAATCTTGTAAGTACGTATCCACCTATTCAGGCTAAATTTATGGAACAAGGTCTTATGGAAACGACAGTTCCTTCATTTTCTTTGTTAGATACTAAGAAGACTGGCTCTACATTAAATAATGTTAAGAAACTATTGTCAGGTTCCAGTGATATCAACGTAGTAGAAGGTTTGAAATTCGTTAGTCCTAAAGGATTTTCACGCATTAATGATCCTAAAAAGATTACTTTCACAAAGGATAAGATTCGTCTCGACATAGAAAGTTTTTCTGTTCCTGTACAAGCGGTGAGCAGTGCTATGCCTACGATGATGGGCAAGCAGATGCTAGGTGACCAATATGTAAAATCTTTGGTGGATGTAAATAAGGCCACCATTGAACGATATGAAACACATATTATTGATGGTTCCGTTATGTTTTATGTAGCAGGGACAATGAAGAATCCTGAAGTCGCAGATACGAATACGGCGGAAACTGTTACATTCGGAGCTACGATTATTCTTGGAAATAATGGCAATGTCGGTGTAGCTCGCATGATAGCACCAATTAGTACTGTATTGACTACACCTGAACTAATCGATATTTTAGATGGATTTAAGTTAACGAATTCTTTAAATATCAATAATTCGTCTCAAGTTCTTTAATCTGCAAAAAAATGTGCTATAATGTATATAAATCCTAATCGAAAAAAGAGGATTTTTCCTAATTCGTCTAGAATATTATAAATAGACTAAACGATTTTTAATCATATCCCTTCATGGGGATTAGAAATAGGAGGGGTTAATATGGTTACCTACAAAACTATTGTCGTACCTACTGATGGTTCTGAAAATGCTAAACGTGCACTAGAACATGCACTTGCAGTAGCAGATCGTAACAAAGCAGAATTGATTGTTGTTCATGTAGCAAATATTGTTTCTGCTATTTCCAACTTTGATCAAACACCAATTTCTGGTGGCTATGTGTCTGAACAAATTGCAGAAGACATGGAAGAAACAGGTAAAGAAATTTTGAACGATGTAGTGAAAGAAATTCCTACAGGCGTTAAAGTTAAATCTGTATTTGAAGTTGGTTCCCCAGGCCCAGCATTGTTAGCCGTTGCTAAAAAATACAATGCTGATCTTATCGTAATGGGTAGCCGTGGTCTTGGACCCTTGAAAGGTTTATTCATGGGTAGTGTAAGTAGCTATGTAACTAGTCATTCCTCTTGCCCAGTATTGGTCGTTAAATAATATCATACAATTTAAAGGCTTTGTCATTGTGTACAAAGCCTTTTTTTGTATATAATAGATAGCATAGAGATAGTATTTAAATTTAGATAGATTATTAGTGTTAGTTTAAAAGAAAGGATCCCTATGATCGACGGGAACGAATCATTGTTAAAGTTAGCAGAATTGTTTAAGATTCTTGGCGATCCAACGCGCCTAAAGATTGTTGAGATACTGCTAGAAAATGAGATGTGTGTTAATCATATTGCAGAGACAATGGGCATGGGACAATCTGCTATTTCACATCAGTTGCGAGTATTGCGACAAGCTCGTCTTGTAACATATCGCAAGGAAGGGAAAACTGCATATTATTCTTTAAATGATGATCATGTAGAAGGCCTTGTACGAATGGGTATGGATCACGTATCACATCAATAGAGTACTGTACCTGGTCTATCATATTGCATTATATGAATTAGATACAAGAAAGGGAGCCTCTCGGGGCTCCCTTTTGATGTATATATTTTTAGTATAATGGAAATATATAATAAGCGAATGTGATAAAGAGTGGCATGGTCACTGCCGATAATATGGTTGTACCCATTACGATTTGCGTAGCGTATTCTGGGTTGTTTTTCATTTCGATAGCGATGAGGGCCATGTTGATAGCCGTTGGTACGCTATAGGTAATGACGATTGTTTGTGCCGCAATTGGATGCATAGGACCATAGAAGGTAATAAATAGTATGGTCATAACAGCGGCTAATAGGGGACTTATGATAAGTCGTAATGCACTGGCTAACATGACGTCAGCTTTAAAGAAATTCAATGGGGTCCGGTTAATTTGTACCCCTAAGGCTATCATGGCTACACCAACGAAGGCGTTAGCAAAGATGTTGAGGGGAGCAAAGAAGAAGAGCCCGTGAAGATCAAATGGCAATAATTGGCATAGTAAGGCTAGTGGAATGGCGTATACCATCGGCATGTGGAATACGACATTTAGTGCATCTTTCGTACTCAATCGACCTGCACCTGCTTGATAGAATCCATAAGTATTGCTCGTAATGGTTTGAATAATCATGATAGATACTACACTCACGAGTCCTAAGTTGGCATAGGGTGTGGCCCCATCGATGACATATGGTACATTAGCAAATACAAAGATGGCAAGGGCAACCCCCATATTACCTACATTATTGAACATGACACAGTTTTTTAATGTTGCGATTTTAGCTACATCGTAGCCCCCTATGCGCCCAATAATTTCAGAAATAATAGAGTTTAGTATGAGTACACACAGTGCACAGAAAACAATTTCCAATGTACTTGAAGTGAATTTAGCCTCATACATCGCCCTAAATACGAAGGTAGGCAATAATATATAGAAATTAAGTTTGCTCAGTGTATATAAGTCAAGTTTAAATTTTTTATCTAATACAAATCCAACCCCTATAAGCATAAATATAGGAATCATGGAATTCATGAAGATATGGCCTATTAATGTTAATAAATTCATGGTCTCACCTAGAGTTCTATAATATGTATAATTGTGATTACAATCATGGCATACTTCGGTTATAATCAATATACTATGTTATATATATCATACATTTCATATATAGCTTATACCTGATTTCTTTATAATAGTATCATACCATAGGATGTAGTGTTTAGGTTTATATTTTTAAGCATTTATATGTATTAATTCCGTACGGAGTAGGAGGTTGTATGAGAAAAATTCTATTAGTTTTAATGAGTATTTGTATGCTCGCCTTTGTAGTAGGCTGTGGTAATGATGCAAGTAAAACTACGGATAGCGCAAAGCCAAGTACGTCTGAAAAGATTACAATTCAAGCGGCTGCTAGCCTTAAGGGGGCTCTTACTGAATTAGCAGATGCGTATAAGAAAGAGCATAACTTAGCAGATGATCAAATCACAATTAACTTTGCTGGCTCTGGCACATTGCGTCAACAGATTGAACAAGGTGCACCTGCAAGCTTATTCATTTCTGCAGACGAAAAAAATATGAAGATGTTACAAGATAAAGATTTAGTAACAAATGTAAAACCATTTGTAACAAATGAACTCGTTCTTGTAGTTCCTAAAGGACAACCTAAAATTGAGTTACATCAAATCGCATCTGTAAAACGTATTGTTTTAGGTAATCCAGATACCGTACCCGCTGGTAACTATGGTAAGCAAGTACTAACAAAATTAGGTGTATGGGACCAAGTAGAACCTAATGTGGTATATGCTAAAGACGTTAAAGCTGTAACGGCTTCCATTAGCCAAGCGGCTGGTGATGCGGGCTTTATCTATAAGACGGATGCTATTGCAGCCGGTGATGCAGTTGAAATAGCTGCAGTAACACCTGCAGATTCTCATGATCCTGTTATATACCCTATCGGTATTATTAAGAAATATGATAATGCTTTGGCTCAAGATTTCTATACATACGTAATGAGCCCAGAGGGCCAAAAAGTATTGGAAAAATATGGATTCTCTACGTCTAAATAAGAATTTAACGCTAGCTTTTAGGGCTAGCGTTTTCTTATGATACAATAGAGTTATAATTTATTATCCGGCAGAGATTCGGCAAAGAAAGGAGGCATAATATGAGTCCATTTTGGTTGTCATTGTGGGTGGCGAGTTTAGCTCTAGTTATTGTTATATTGACTGGCTTAGCTGCTTGTTACTGGATGAATCGATGTAAGTGGAGTGGTATCGCTATTCTAGATGCCCTAATAACATTGCCGCTTGTGTTGCCTCCAGTAGTAGTTGGCTTTGCTTTGCTTATGGTATTTACACCGGGCTATGCATTCGGCGCTTGGTTAGAATCACATGGTTTAGGCGTCGTATTTACTGCAGCAGGTGCCGTTGTGGCCTCTTCTGTTATTGCCTTTCCTTTGTTTTATCAAACGGTGCGGTCCGCATTGCAGTCTGTAGACCATAATATGGAGGACGTAGCACGTACATTAGGCGCTTCAGAGCTGCGCATATTTTTTACAATCTCTGTACCATTGGCATGGAAGGGGATTTTAACGGGCAGCATATTGGCATTTTGTCGTGCTATGGGTGAGTTCGGTGCTACCATATTAATCGCCGGTAATATTCCTAAAATTACGCGTACCATGCCACTTGCTATCTATTCCTATGTAGAGGCAGGACAGTACATGGATGCCTTTGAACTCGTTATTTACATTTGTGTGCTTACATTAGCGCTATTGAGCGGTATTCACATCCTTACAAAAGGATCCTTGTTCCGTAATTTAGGGCGTAATTAGGAGGGACTATGATTACATTTTCTTTTACCATAGCAAGACCTTCTATGATTGTGAAAGCTGATGGTACTTTAGCTTCAGGAATTACGGTGTTAACCGGTTCATCTGGAAGTGGTAAAAGTACGTTTATTAAATGTATTGCAGGATTAGTGAAACCTACAACTGGTATCATTCGATGCGATGAACGAACATGGGTTGACCGAGATCAAAATATATGGGTGCCAGCTCAAGAGCGTCAGGTAGGATATATGCCACAAGGCAATATCGTATTTCCTCATTTATCCGTGGAACATAATATTACATATAGTAAACGAGGCACACCTGATATGTGTGATTCTCTATTAAAACGTTTAGGATTAGAAAAATACCGTAACACTAAGGCGGGGCGTTTATCTGGTGGTGAACAACAACGTGTGGCTTTAGGTCGTACACTCTATTCAAAACCAACTATATTGCTTCTTGATGAACCTTTATCTGCATTAGATTGGAACCTTCGGAAACAAGTGCGTGAGGATCTTGTTTCCATCATTCGTGAATGGGACGTGCCATGTGTATGGGTGACCCATGATGAAAGCGAAGCTGATGCAGTTGGTGATAGACACTGGAACTGTGAAGACGGACAAATTATTATACCTGAATAGTAAAACACCTTCATAAGCATGATTGCTTACGAAGGTGTTTTTGTTTTAGTGTTGTTTTATTTCGACAGATGAGTTTTCTGTATGACTTATGAAGCCAACGATAGCTGTAACGACAAATGCCATTGTAAAGGCCGGTAATGTAGCACCTATTGTACTTTCACTATGTAACATATAGTGGTATAAACCAACGGATACGGCCCAAATAAGACCTCGTACGAGATAAGCGGATAGTGTTTGTACTTGCTGGCGATTGATAAAGTAGTCCGCCAAAAGAATGGCAATCATCGGCGCAAATACAGAGCCGATGAGGTATAGAAAGTCTGTAATATCGTCCATCGGATATAGGATGGCAGCGATTGTACCAACGATAGTAACTACAACGGCTATGCCTTTACTAGAAGCACTCTTGTAGATAGTCGTACTAGATACGCCTGCAGAGTAAGCGTCCATAAAGGTTGTAGTTACGGTAGAGAAAATAATAACGATGAGGCCTGCAAGACCGAGGCCCGCATTCATCATGATAGTAATGATGGAGTCGCCGCCGCCAAAGATAGCGGCACTAAGACCTAAGGTGTACATAACGATACTTGTTACAGTGTAGACTGTAGCACTTGTAAGTGATGCGGAGAAAGGTTTTTTACTTTCACGGGTATAATCACTGATGAGAGGTAGCCAAGATAGTGGCATGGCGATAGATAATTCAAGGGCAGCGATGAAACTCATGTTACCGCTCGTTAGAATGACACCTTCACTAGGCCACTGCGATATCATGTGAGCACCCATGTAAAGGGTGAGGCCTAACAATAGAACGGATACGATAGCTTGAATATAGCCCGTATTGTGAAGGCCGATGAAAAGCCACAAGATGACAAGCGCGCCAATAGCTATCGTCCAAATTATAGGAGATAGAGGTGCTAGTTCTTGTAAGGCTAGCATAGCATCGTAGATCATGATGCTAGTCCAGCCAATAAGTTGAAGCATATTTAAAAAGGCAAAGCCTTTAGCCCCTAGTGGGCCAAAGCTGAAGGCAGTAGTATTCATACTGCCTTGCCGTAAACGTCCACCGATGAGGCCAGCTCCAAAGAGCAATACACCGCCGATAATATGCCCCAGTATGATGGCATATAGACCTTGGGTGAGTCCTAAGGGGGCTAGATAGGTTCCTGTCATAATTTCCGCTATAGATAGAGCGGCACCAAACCATATCATGGCGAACTGTGGTTGTGTAATGTATGTGTCTTTCATACGTCCTCCTTGCCAAGGAGTCATAGAAAAAGCCGAGTTCATAGGAACTCGGCTATTAATCCTCTATGTTCCCTACGTTGGCATTATCCAAATCAGGTTATGGGTTAAAGCATTAGCTTACTCTCAGCCCACTCTTGTGAGCACCCCGTTATGGCTTCATTATAGGCTGTTAAGAGGAACCCGTCAATTATTTTCTTGCATAGATTGTATAATGATGTTATAACTAGAGTATAAAAATATATTGCCACTAGGGGTGCTTTTGCTGAGATTGACCATTCAAAACCCTAGACCTGATCCAGATAATACTGGCGTAGGAAAGTGGAGTGCAACATAATACTAAACTATTACGAGACCATTCCATTGGGAGTGGTCTCGTTTTATATG
>SKET01001185.1_pt1 | contig 18449 bp, 20 predicted proteins | sample 4841461 | NCBI WGS metagenome assembly SKET01 (sample SAMN11008802, study PRJNA524170) | human gut metagenome | biome: Human fecal sample; material: Feces; isolation source: fecal sample from pouch patient p5 | host: Homo sapiens | place: Israel: Tel-Aviv | collected 2014-02-13
GCATCGTGAAAAATCGCCGCAAAAATGGCGACCATTATTGGGTGCGGGCCAATGCGGTACCGATGGTGCGCGAGGGAAAAATCAGTGGCTATATGTCGATTCGTACCCGGGCGACGGATGAAGAGATCGCGGCGGTGGAGCCGCTGTACAAAGCGTTGAACTCCGGACGTACCAGTAAGCGTATTCATAAAGGCCTGGTGGTGCGTAAAGGCTGGCTGGGTAAACTGCCTTCATTACCGCTTCGCTGGCGGGCGCGTGGAGTGATGACCCTGATGTTTATCTTGCTGGCGGCCATGCTTTGGTTTGTTGCTGCCCCGGTGGTGACGTATTTCCTCTGTGTGTTAGTGGTATTGTTGGCAAGCGCTTGTTTTGAATGGCAGATTGTGCGCCCGATAGAAAATGTCGCCCGTCAGGCACTGAAGGTGGCGACCGGAGAGCGTAATAGTGTTGAGCACCTGAATCGCAGCGATGAGCTGGGGCTGACATTACGCGTGGTAGGGCAGCTTGGCCTGATGTGCCGTTGGCTAATTAACGATGTCTCAAGCCAGGTGTCCAGTGTCAGAAATGGCAGTGAGACGCTGGCGAAAGGCACCGATGAACTGAACGAACATACCCAGCAGACAGTTGATAACGTTCAGCAAACGGTGGCGACCATGAACCAAATGGCGGCGTCGGTGAAACAGAACTCTGCCACGGCGTCGGCTGCCGATAAACTGTCAATCACTGCCAGTAATGCGGCAGTGCAGGGTGGGGAGGCGATGACCACGGTGATCAAGACAATGGACGATATCGCCGACAGTACCCAGCGCATTGGCACCATTACTTCGCTGATTAACGATATTGCGTTTCAGACCAATATTCTGGCCCTGAATGCGGCGGTGGAAGCGGCGCGTGCCGGCGAACAGGGCAAAGGTTTTGCAGTGGTGGCAGGGGAAGTGCGTCATTTAGCCAGCCGCAGCGCTAATGCTGCCAACGATATTCGCAAGCTGATTGATGCCAGTGCTGATAAGGTGCAATCCGGTTCGCAGCAGGTACACGCCGCCGGACGGACGATGGAAGATATTGTGGCACAGGTGAAAAACGTCACCCAGTTGATCGCCCAGATTAGCCATTCAACGCTGGAACAGGCCGATGGGCTTTCCAGCCTGACCCGTGCAGTGGATGAGCTTAACCTGATCACCCAGAAAAATGCCGAGCTGGTGGAAGAGAGTGCGCAGGTGTCGGCGATGGTGAAACACCGCGCCAGCCGACTGGAAGACGCGGTGACGGTACTGCATTAATCGGTATGCCGGATCCGGCGGTTGGAGCACAATGCCTGATGCGATGCTGGCGCATCTTATCAGGCCTACGGGGTGTGTAGCGGGTGTAGGCCGGATAAGGCGCGTCAAGCGTCGCATCCGGCAATTGCACCGCGCCACTGGCGGATGCGGCGATTAATCCAGTTGCGTAATATCAAAAGCGGCGCGGTCGATCACCGCAATGATCTTTTTTATTTGTGCATCACTGATATCGCTCTGGTTGACGCGTAAATCCAGCACCGCTTTAAAATTATCCAGCGCCCGCTTCATTTGCGGGTTCTGGCGCAGCGCCGCGCCAACGCAACGCGCTTTGATGCGTTCTTCAATCATCTCCACCTGTTCGCGGTTTTCTTCCAGCCACTGCGCGCCTTGTTCGGTCAGCGCAATCTGCTTCTTACCTCCTTCCTCTTCGCGGATGGTAATCAGCGACTGCTCCTGCAGAAAATCCAGCGTTGGGTAGATGACGCCCGGGCTTGGGGTGTAATTCCCCTGGGTTAGATTCTCAATCGCTTTAATCAATTCGTAACCGTGGCTGTCATCGCGCGAGAGAATATCCAGAATCACCAGACGTAATTCACCGTGACCAAAGAAACGTTGCCGACGACCGCCGCCGCGACCGTGGCGACCACCGCAGCATTGACCGTGTTCATGCTGGTGACCGTGTCCGCAGTGCTCGTGTTCTGACTTCTCACCTTTGCAGCAGCCCTCATGGCGTGGCTGGCCTTCATGTTTACAACACCCTTCGTGATGATGGCTCATATCAGCCTCCTTTTGCTTAATTAGATATATCTAATTTATATCTGATATGAGCGTTCTTGCAAGTGTAAAAATGATTTTTAAACGTGGACTCATCTCACACGTAGGCCGGATAAGGCGTTCACGCCGCATCCGGCGTTGAGTAATGATGCCTGAGAAGAGGCGGTTCGTCTTATCAGACTATAGACATATCAGTTCTACAAATCGCTTGCATTTATCATGATTAACAATCATTATCATTTGCGAGTTTTATTTAGATATATCTGATTACCATCACGAAGGCGATAACAATGAATAACACCCCCCGCTACCCGCAGCGCGTTCGCAATGATCTGCGCTTCCGTGAACTGACTGTGTTACGCGTTGAGCGCATCAGCGCCGGTTTTCAGCGCATTGTCCTCGGCGGCGAGGCGCTGGACGGTTTTACATCGCGTGGCTTTGACGATCACAGCAAACTCTTCTTTCCTCAACCTGACGCTCACTTTGTGCCGCCAACGGTAACGGAAGAGGGCATCGTCTGGCCGGAAGGACCACGCCCACCGTCGCGTGACTATACGCCGCTGTATGACGAACTACGCCATGAACTGGCGATTGATTTCTTTATTCACGACGGTGGGGTCGCCAGCGGCTGGGCGATGCAGGCGCAACCGGGCGATAAACTTACGGTGGCAGGTCCGCGCGGTTCGCTGGTGGTGCCGGAAGATTACGCGTATCAGCTGTATGTCTGCGATGAATCCGGAATGCCCGCATTGCGCCGCCGCCTGGAAACGTTGAGCAAACTTGCCGTTAAACCGCAAGTTAGTGCGCTGGTTAGCGTGCGGGATAACGCCTGTCAGGATTATCTCGCGCACCTTGATGGTTTTAATATCGAATGGCTGGCACATGATGAGCAGGCGGTAGATGCGCGTCTGGCGCAGATGCAAATCCCTGCCGATGATTACTTCATCTGGATAACCGGCGAAGGTAAAGTCGTTAAGAATTTAAGCCGCCGCTTTGAAGCGGAACAGTATGACCCACAGCGGGTACGTGCAGCGGCTTACTGGCACGCAAAGTAACTGATATATAAAAAGAAAAAGGCTGACGATTTCTCGTCAGCCTTTGCTATATCTGGTGGCCCCTGCTGGACTTGAACCAGCGACCAAGCGATTATGAGTTCCTAACAGAACAACAGAAAATCAATAGTTTGCTTTATTTATCATTGACATAGATTGCCATTATTTGCCAGTGATTGTCCATTATTCGCCATTTCTACCGCCACTTTATCGCCACTCTATAGGTTTAGTCTATGGTACAGAGTTCGTTAACTCATTATCTTTTAAAATACATTTTTGAGATAACCATTTGATTACACTCAAGGCTGCTTGTATATTATCGGCTTCATCTGAATATGGTTCAAAGATAGCTTCGGTTTGTCCTCTCCTACTTTTCTTTGAGTGTACTACTGCGCAACGTATTTTATAGAGCCAGTCGCTAATGTTAGTCACTAATATTGGTTCGTCTTGAACGCTAACGCCAGTGATTTTAACACCTGAAGATGAAATGATATCTTGTCCTATGTTAGTAACTAGGTGCCGCGAAAAGTTCATTATGAATTGATAAAGTTCATTATGATTAGTTATTAGATTCATGACATGTCTTAAATTTTCTTTTTCTGTGCGAGCAGTTGTTAGTCCTATTAATGGTGCAGCATCTTCCAAATAATACTCTAAGACATTATAATACCCAGTGAAGCTCAGTAACGGATTTCTTTCTCGTAGTCCAGAGAAATAATATGAAAGCAATAAAGGTGAATAAGTTTTATTTGTGGTTATTTTTTGGACGGGAATGTCTATAATATCTCCTGATATAATTTCAGACTCGATCTCAAATGTATCAATGCTCTTTATTCTATGGAATGATATTTTGTATTCTAAATCAAGAGCCTGAGTATAGTCTAAAACTTCATTTTCACTTTCTATTAGTCTCAATCTTCCCATATATCCATCTCGGTGAGAGTCAGGAGCAATGATGGCATTTATTTTCTCATTATATAGTTTTTTGATGTTTATGGCGCAATTTTCTAAATGATTGAAAATTAATGGTTTTGCAAAGCAAAAATCAGTGAAATTCCATTCCTCTCCTGAAGCATCTTGTAAACTAACAATACTTTCATCATTAAGTGGATCAAGTGTTAGTGCTCTAGTGTTTTTATTGTCATGATATTGATAGAGGTCGTTTGACTCGAAAGGCCAAAAAGCAGGCTTTGTTATTTTTGAGCACATCCTGGAATCGTTATCTAAGAGTGAGTATTCGAATAAATAGTTATCTATTAAATACTCAATTTCTTTTTCAGAGATTGGTTTTGGCGGTTCAATTCTTAATCTTGCAATAGCCTCTAGTTCATCAAGGTAGTATATGGGTTGAATGGATGTCAGAGGTTCGCCATAAACATATGGATGAATGATGAGGTCATAACTTAATCCAGAAAAATATATCGCTTTATTTAGCCCTTTACTTTCGAATAATTGGCATGTAAAAAGTTTTGCTGCCATTGCTATATCCTTATTGAAGTTATCAATTATTTGCTAACGGGTTTAATTTAACTGCATCTTCCAAGTGGTCTGGGGCAAAGTGCGCATATCGCATGGTCATTTTTATATCCGTATGGCCGAGAACGCGCTGCAAGACCAAAATATTACCACCATTCATCATAAAGTGGCTGGCGAAGGTGTGGCGCAAAACGTGGGTAAGCTGTCCTGCCGGTAGTTCGATGCCTGTTCTTTCCAGAGCTGACCGGAACGCGCCATAACAATCACTAAACAACCGGCCTTTTTTATTCTCAGGCAGAGACTCATAGAGTTCTTTGCTGATTGGGACGGCGCGGTTTTTTCTGCCTTTCGTGTTGGTGTACGTGATTTTGTATTTCGCGAGCTGGCTTTTTCTCAGACTCTCAGCCTCAGACCACCGTGCACCAGTGGCGAGACAGATTCTTACCACTGGTTCTAAATCAGGGTGGTCATGCCTTTTACACTCTCCGAGCAGTTGCGAAATCTGGTCGTGAGTTAGCCAGGCCATTTCCATTTCTTCTGTGCGGAATGGGCGCATATTTTTCAGCGGGTTCTCACCCTTCCATTCTCCGAGGCGATTTAGCTCATTGAATACCGCCCGGAAGAAGGCCAGCTCAAGATTAAGCGTGCGAGGCGATACCTCTTTCACTCTGTTTGAACGGGCATACTCACCTTTTAACCGTTTTTCTCGGTAGCGGGAAAACATCTGCGCATCGAAATCGCGTGCGAGTGGTTCACCCATACACTCAAAGGCATGGTGCATGGCTAACTGGCGTTTCAGGCCGTCTTTCAGTGTAATGCCATGAGCGCTATACCATGAATCAACCAGCTCTTTTAACGTGCGCCTGTCTTCCTTTTCTTCCTGCCACGGGTTTTGAACAGTATATTGCTCAAACGCCAGAGCTTCGCCCTTAGTAGCGAATTTCTTTCTGATTCGTTTGCCTTTTGCGCCGTTTGGGTAGAGTTCACAAATCCAACCGCCAGCCGGATTTTTACGCACGGTCATTAGTTAACCTCGCTGTATACACCCATCACGCGACCTAATGCTTTAATGTCATCAAATCCACATTCAAAGGGAACTTTGCCCCCTGCTACATGTAGTTTTCTGCCAGGCAATTTTGTTAATTCTCGAATGCTAATTGCACCTTCAATATCAACGAGCCATTCTCCATCTGAAAGGGATGCGTCTCGTTCGATGAAATGGAGTTTTCCGTCAGCGTAGACGGCAATTGGATTCGTAAGCGGCTTGCTAAAGAACTTGCCAGCAATACTCAAATCGCCATCACTAACCAGGGATTCTTCACTTAATGTGAATTTCTCCACATTTTGGGTATCGTTATTCATGTTGCCGGTTGTAGGTGACCCTTTGCCGGTGAGTAGCCAAGCGAGATTTGCGCCAGTTTCTAGGGCGCAATGCACAATAAAGTCATAAGAAATGGAATCGCGACTGTACCTATTAGCAAGAGAGCTTGATGCAATTTCGAAGTGTCTAGCTAATTGAATTTTCTGAGAAAATCCGTAAGCCTCGCAAATCCTATCCAGCACTTCTTCATTGTTTAAACCAAGACCTTCAATTCTCATGTAGCTTTAACCTATTTACAAACCCCATTTTGGGAGTTATGTTAAGCCTAAACCTAGGCAATTAATGGCGAACGTTGGCAAACAGATGGCTATTAATTGCAATCTTTAGTAAAAGGGGAATCATGCAACATGGCTTCTGAAATCGCAATCATCAAAGTTCCTGCACCAATCGTTACTTTGCAACAATTCGCAGAGCTTGAGGGTGTTTCTGAACGTACCGCCTACCGCTGGACAACCGGCGATAACCCTTGTGTACCAATCGAACCACGCACCATCCGTAAAGGCTGCAAGAAAGCAGGTGGCCCGATTCGCATTTATTACGCACGCTGGAAAGAAGAACAGTTGCGTAAGGCGTTGGGTCATTCCCGTTTTCAACTCGTCATCGGCGCTTAATTCACTTTATGTGAATTGTAAGGATGCAACACGTTTGATTTTCAAGTTTCCAAACATCCCCACTATGACGAAGCATGCCGGGCTTTTGCGCAGCGTCACAACATGGCGAAGCTGGCCGAGCGAGCGGGTATGAACGTTCAAACGTTACGTAACAAGCTCAACCCGGAACAGCCTCACCAGTTCACGCCGCCTGAATTGTGGCTGCTGACTGACCTGACCGAAGACTCAACCCTCGTTGATGGTTTTCTGGCGCAGATTCATTGCCTGCCATGCGTGCCGGTTAATGAGCTGGCTAAAGACAAATTACAGTCTTACGTCATGCGCGCAATGCGTGAACTCGGCGAGCTTGCGAGCGGTGCGGTATCTGATGAACGCCTAACCTCTGCCCGTAAGCACAACATGATTGAAAGCGTTAACGCTGGTATTCGCATGTTGTCGTTGTCGGCGCTGGCGTTGCATGCGCGTCTGCAGACTAATCCCGCTATGTCGAGCGTGGTCGATACCATGAGCGGTATTGGCGCATCGTTCGGGCTGATTTGAGGTGCGTATGCTGAAAAGTGAACCGTCATTCGCGTCTCTGCTCGTTAAGCAAAGCCCCGGCATGCACTACGGCCACGGCTGGATCGCAGGTAAGGACGGCAAGTTCTGGCACCCGAGTCGCTCACAGGCTGATTTACTGGCTGGCCTCTCTACTCAAAAGCAGGGGGAATCATGGCTATCGAAGCTGTTTCCGCAACTGTTCCGCTAAAAGCGGGTGAACGTCTGGCCGGTCTCAACCATGTGGCTGAATTGCGCGCGAGATATTGGGGCGATAGCTGGAAAGAGGTTGAGCGCTTTGTCGATGATATGCGCGATAAACGTGACCCACAATTTGAAGAAAATAATCGGGCGCTGGCCGCTATTTTCTTTCTGGCAAAAATACCGGCGGCTCGTCATGAGCTCGAATTAAATGAGCTGACTACTGACGAGAAAAAAGCGCTTATTACAGCGATGAATCATTTTCGTGCAGTGGTGAGTTTATTTCCCAAACGGCTAACCATGCCGAATTAATACACGAATTTTATTAACTGACGTCAACCCGTCGGGCTTCCCATTGCCCGAATTCAGGAGAAAGCACTATGCAAAATGTCGAAACCCGTCATTTCAAAGTCGATAAAGACGCGCTGGCCATGTTGCTGGAAGAGGCCAAATCTGAAGAGCGTAAAGGTCGCGCACTGGCTATATCAATCCGCCTTGAGGCACTTGCTACCTATATCACTAACAAAGGTTTAAGCGCTATCGAAGCGGCCGAGCTGTTGCACCGCGAAGCCATCCGCTATGAAAACGAATCTCAGGAGCTGCACTAATGGCCGACGCAATGGATATCGCACAACAGCGCGAACAGGCAGAACGCGAGCGACTCATCAATAACGCGCGTAGCCGTATCGCTGCGCCGTCTCGTTTTACCTGCGAGGTATGTGACACACCAATCCCGGAAGCTCGCCGCATTGCGATTCCGGGAGTGGCCTTTTGTGTAACCTGCCAGCAAATCGCCGAGCTCAAATCCAAACATTACCGGGGGGTATAAATGGGTATTCGCATCGAAGTTGGCGACAAATGGGTTATTACCAGCGACCAATATCAATTCATCCTGAATGAAAAGAAAGTCGTTAAGTCCGGTAAAAAAGCTGGTGAAGAATGGCTCGACACTATCGGCTATTATCCGAAGATTAACCAGCTTATTTCCGGCCTGATACACAATCAGATTCATGGCTCGGATATTACTGCCATTGATGCTATGGCAGTAGAAATTGAGCGGGTAGGGCAACTATGCATAGCAGCCATTCAAGGGGCTAGCGTTGATGCATAGCTCTATGGTTGCTTATGCTTATCCGTGGAATGCTCCACGGTCGGCAATAGCCAGCCCATATCTCACCTACGACCAACAGTATCGCCGCGACCGTATGTTCGCGGCTTTGCTGCATGCGAGAAAGGTGCTTTCTCTCCAGCCTGAGTGCGTGCGTTTTGACGTTTATCGCACCGCTGCAGTGCTGGAGCAAAATCAGGGCAGTCAACGAGCCAATGCCTTTTTAATCAGCTTCTGCAAAAAGGCATTGCCGCGTCTTGAACTGGTCGTAAAAAAATATGAGTGTGTAGGTATCAACAGCAACGTATCAGCCGCTGTTTTTGGCGGTCTTTTTGATACCCAGCTTATGCAATATCTTGCGTCACGCATGGTTAATATGGTTGCCAGATATAACCGCCTCCCGGATATGTCGCGCGCCGATATTGACCTGCTGGCCTCTGATATCGCTAATTTCATTCGCGCTGAACTGGCTGACATTGATGACACCGGATTTAGCGAGCTTAAAACGCTGTACACCTGGTACATGCGAGCCGGTTTCATTTCCCTGCAATTCAACGTTACCCCGCCGCATTGGGAGAGGGTGACAAAGAAATATGTTGGTGAGGATGAAATAGCCCCTGCAATCACTCGCATGTTTAATGAGGTTTGGTGGCGTGGCCGATTACGACGCATTGCGGCTGCATGGCGCGAACACCTGCACATTGCCGTTGGCAACGTCAGCAAGAAAAAGCATGCTTACGCGAGTAAAAACTGCGTGACCGACTGGCGCGAGCAGAAGCGCCGCACGCGTGAATTTCTCAAGGGGCTGGATCTCGAAGACGAAGACGGCAACCGCATCAGCCTGATTGAAAAATACGATGGATCGGTCGCTAACCCTGCGATACGTCGCTGCGAGCTGATGACCCGCATCCGTGGGTTTGAAAATATCTGCAATGAGCTCGGTTATGTCGGTGAGTTTTATACCCTGACTGCGCCGTCAAAATATCACGCCACAACTAAGGCGGGTTACCGTAACACCAAATGGAAAGGAGCCAGCCCGTCGGACACGCAAAGTTATCTCACCGGCCTTTGGGCGCGCATTCGTGCCAAACTACATCGGGAAGAAATCCGCATTTTCGGCATCCGTGTTGCCGAACCTCATCACGACGGAACGCCACACTGGCACATGCTTATGTTCATGTTGCCGGAAGACGTCGAGCGCGTGCGCCTCATCATCCGTGATTATGCGTGGGAGGAAGACCTCCACGAACTGAGAAGCGATAAAGCCAAAAAAGCGCGCTTTCATGCCGAGGCCATTGACCCGGAAAAAGGCAGCGCTACCGGCTATGTTGCTAAATACATTTCGAAAAATATCGACGGCTATGCTCTTGATGGTGAAACCGATGACGAAAGCGGTGAGCTGCTGAAAGAGACAGCCCCCGCTGTATCAGCATGGGCGGCGCGCTGGCACATCCGTCAATTCCAGTTTATCGGCGGTGCGCCGGTGACGGTCTACCGTGAATTGCGTCGTCTCGCCGATACCGAGACCGCGCACGGTCTGAGCGTTGAATTTGCCGCCGTCCATGATGCCGCTGACGCCGGTGACTGGGCTGGTTACGTTAATGCGCAGGGTGGCCCGTTTGTCCGTCGCGATGATTTGCAGGTGCGCACGCTTTATGAACCGCGCGCCGAGTTTAACCTGTATGGTGAGGAAACCGTCTGCATCCGTGGCGTGTACGATTCTGCTGTCGGTGCTGGTACCCCGATTTTAACCCGGCTAACGCAGTGGAAAATTGTACCGAAGCGTGCCGTTGATTTGGCCGTTGACGTTAAGGGCGCTCCTGCGCCCTCTCGGAGTTCTGTCAATAACTGTACGGGAAGCGAAAGCGATCCACCGGAACTCGATTTATCAAAACCCCTGAATCGACGTGAAAAGCGAGAGTTAACAAACCGAATCAGGAAGCAAAAGCCAGCAATGCGGCGAAAATTCATCCACGGAACGGATGAACAAAATGCAGCTATAGCGAAAACTATTGGCGAGATACATCTGACAACCGGCATAAATATCAGCCGGGGTGAAGCCCTGCACCTGATGGCAGGTGGTAAAAGTTGCTTTGACGGTAAATGGTTGCGAGGAACGGCCACAGGAGAAATATTTACCACGGCGCCATCACATCAGGCGAAAGTTAAGGCGTATCGGACCAAAGCTACAGAAATCCTCAATCGTGTTGCGGTTTTAGCGGAGCTAGCAACGGAAATATAAGCGTTAATACTCATCCATATCATGTACATACAGTGTATTTGCAACTTTTTTTTCTTCACATTTTTTATCAATGCGTGCTACTGTGTATTTATACAGTATCTCGTAGTGGAGGTTGTGTGGATAGAGAGCTAAATGAGCACGTTATGATTGAGCGGGTCGAAATGATTGCGCGTCTGACGGCTGAAGGGACTTGTCAGGAAAGAGACCGTGAAATCGCATTGAATTTAATTGCGGAGATAGCAAGAGGCAACTTAATGAAAAACAATAATTTTTCTGTTGTTTTTTCCGCGCAGCCTGTTGATGAAACCTTTGCGAAGGAGTGCAAGGTGAGGGTAAATATCACATTAGATAAAGACCAAATAGTCGGCCAGCCGGTGATTGATGCTTTTCAGAGTGAATTGACCAAGCGAATACAGTCAGTTTTTCCGGCAACTCGCGTTAACGTCAAGAAAGGTTCTATGACTGGTGTTGAGTTGATGGGGGTCGATAAAGATTCAGACCGCGAAGCGCTGGACGCTATTCTTCAGGAAGTTTGGGAAGATGAGAGCTGGCGGTAGCTCCTCAAAAAAGTGCCAATATCAACCTCATGTTTGGTAGCATGGGGTTGTTTTTTATGGAATTACGTAAAGGAAAATCATGGATACCGTAATAGCATTTTTATCTCTGGCTCTTTTTATTGCTTTTATCATTGGTCTTATCAAGCCGTCGCTGGTTAGAATGCCGAATCGTAAGCGCTCAAGCGCGGTTTACCTCGGTGGCTGTCTGGCGTTGGGCGTTATTGGCTCAATCTTATGGCCGACTGAAAAGAGTCAGCCTGTAGCGAAAAATGATGTACCGATGGTTAAAGCGGAACCGGCTACGCCAACGTTTGAGTACGCAGATAAAACCCTCAAAGAATATCGCGACGAGCTAAAAGAAACCCGGCACGAAATCGTTAAGGATTATGTCGGTTTCAAAAGTGTACCGGTCAGCTATGTTGATGCTTTTTATGCCTGTTTGAGTGAGTACACTTTTACTAAAGATGATGCGTTAAAGCTCGATGATGTGTTGGGGTGGTGTTTCAACGACTTCGAGAAGGATCCACAATCTCTAAATAATAAAATCAACCTTGATACCTTTCAGGATAACTTTAGCGGTTGGGATGGTTCTTATCGCCCGTTAGAGAAGCTGATAAAAGCCAGCATGAATGATGATTCCTCGTATAAACATGTTTCAACGGTCTACCATCTGATTTTGAATAAAGACCCGCATGCCGTTGTAAAAACAACGTTTCGCGGCACTAATGCTTATGGTGGAGTGGTAAAACAGACCGTAGCGGCACGCGTAAACGTGCGAACGGGTGAGGTCGATTCGATACTAGACAATTAAACAATATAGTGACAAACGCCGCCGGTGCTGAAATTTTCAGTGCTGACGGGGTAGAACAATGAGCATCGCGAGGCGTTAGATTAAAAATCATTTGAGGCAGATAAAATGCTTTGGAAAATAATATCTTTTTTACTGGTAGGTATTTGTATATTTGTTTTTGGTTTATGGCTAGGCTCTATTCAGGCTGAATGGGCGAAACCAGAGCATAAAGATGCTGTTGCTTACTTAGCTATGATTGGAGGGTGGGTCTCAGGGATTGCAACATCAGTCGCAGTAATTATTTCATTGTATGCAACATACCAAGCATCACAGAATAATATTGAAAAATTAAGCTTGACCTATGAACCATACCCAAGCAATGACCCTGACTTATTCTGTGCAAATATTAAAGTAAAAAATTTGCGCCCTGTTGCTGCGCATATACAAGAATTTTGCTTAGAAATTAGTGGGTTGGATGGGCAGATTAATATAAATAAACTTAAGGCTGGCGGACTGCCAGTTAAACATGCTTTGTATCAATTAGGTGAGGTATGGGAGTTCGCATTCTATCCCCACTCAACTCATTCAAATCTAAGGTTTTATGTGGACATGAAATTGAGAGGAGAGCCAACCTTTAAAAAGGGTTTTTTTGTTGTTAAAACAACAATGAAACAGTACCGACTCAAGATGCCTAAAGACCTTCTGGATATAATGAAAGAAAGCTATGAAAAACAAATAAAAATACCGGAAGTGTACAAGCAATATACTGGTAAAGAAATGGAACTATAACGTGTATTTATAAGCATCAATTTGCATGCGGTTCTCTGGCTTTTTTCCTGTGCGCATCGTCAGTGCTGGCGCGGATCCAGAGTGGTCATGCAACTGCATTAAAACCGACCCATAAAGCGGGCAGGCGTGGCGGGGATAGCATTGCGCGCTGAGGCGGGTATTTATTTTATTTTTCCAGCGCCTGAGCGCGTCCCTGTGGCGTTGTTGGGGTTATGGGTGAGCAGCGGGCGAGGCGAAGTGGCGACGGCGTATCGTGGCGCTGAGGGCGTTGTGTACGGTGGGGTTAAAGCCGCCACGGCGGGCGGCTGTGGGTGGGGTTACTCGTCGTCGCCGAGGCTATATTTTTCGAAGCGGATAATTTCTTCACCCGCCCATTCGTTCAACTCCATAAACCGCGCCTGTAGCGGGGTCAGCTCGTTACGCACAAAAACCTTTGCCACCTTCTCAACGTCGCCCACTGAGCCGACGTTCTCAGGTTGGCCGCCCATTAACTGGAACGGGATGCGATGCGCGTCGAGAAGGTCAGCCGCGCTGACTTTCTTGATATTAAAAAAATCATCCTTCGTGGCGACTTCGCTCAGTGGTACGATTTTAATTCCGTCTGCTTTACCGTTCGGCGCGTAGAAAAACAGGTTCTTAAAATTGCCGAGCCCTTTCGAGTCGCGCATCGCCTTTCGCAGTGCCTCGACGTCGGTGCTGCTTTGCGCTGCGTCGGTCACATACATGATGTAACCCGCATGCGCGCCGTTCTGGTAATACTTGCGACTGAACAGGGTCGCCGATTCATTCAGCCAGGCTGAATTGAGTGCGCTCAGGTATTCCGGCATCCCGTAAAGCTCCTGATTAATATCGGGCTCGAGCAGGTGGAAGACGGAACCGGGCGCGAACTGGTGCGGCTGTGTGTAGCTCTGAATGTACCAGTAAACGTCATCCTCGATGCCACGGCGGGTGTATTTCGCCGGTGAGGTTTCCAGTTTTAACGGCTTACCGGTCAGGCTGCGACGCTCTTCGATAAACGCATTGCCAAACACCAGATAGTCGAGCGCAAACCGGGTGAAGTCCTGACGGGATAACAGCGGGTGCGGGATGTAGGTCGACACCAGAATATTACGCTTCACGTAAATCGGTGAGCTGTGGTGCACGGCGGCGCGCATGCTCTTCGCTAGCCCGGAAAAGCTCACTGGCGGCTCGTACCACTGGCCGTTGTCGATACACTCGACATAATCGAGAATATCGCGGCGGTCGAGTACTGGCGTCGGCTCACCAAAAGTGAATGCTTCCATGCTCTGAGCCGGTGCGGCGGTGTGGCTTTGGGTGCGCGGCGGCTGCTGGCGCTTGTTGCGTTTCTTGCTCATTAGTTCCACTCCATGATGCTGGATGACTGCTCACCAGTTGCGGCGGTCAGCGGCTCATTGATTAATACGTGCATGGTTGCCCAGGCGAGATCGGCGTGACTGGCTTCCTCGGTGCGACTGGCCTCATAGGTCGAGCTGCGACCACTGCTGGTCATGGTTTTGCGGATAGACATAAACGACTGCGTGATATCGGTCGCGCTGACGTCGTACTCGAGGCAACCGCGGCGAATGGTGTCTTTTGCTTTCAGCACCATTGCGGTTTTCATTTCCGGCGTGTAGCGGATTTCACGTGCAGCCGGGTAGAACGAGCGCACGAGCTGGAAGACGCCCTGACCGAGCCCGGTCGCATCGATGCCGATATATTCCACGGTGTATTTCTGCGTGAGCTCGCGAATGGATTCGGCCTGTTGGGCGAAGTCCATCCCTTTCCACTGGTGGCGCTCGAGGATGCGGAATTTGCCACCGGCAACGACCGGCGGTGCGATAACGACGCACCCGGCGCTGTCACCACGTAATGACGGGTCATAGCCAACCCACACCGGGCGGTGGCCGAATGGCCGGTCGGCAAATGGCGCGTAGTCCTCCCATTTCTCGAGGCTGTCGACCATGCAGCGCTGTAGCTCTTCGAACGGGAATACCGACGCTTTATCGTCGACGAACTCGCACATAAACAGGTTGCGGAACTCATCGACACTGTTCTCGCGCTTCAGCGTATCGATGTTGAACAGGGTGCATCCTTTGGCGAGTGCGTCCTCGATGGTGACAATCTGTCGCCACTGGCCGTCAGGACAGGCGACGCCCTTCGCGAGAGCGGCGTGACTGATATCGATATCGACGCGCTCGCTCTTGTCTGAGCGTCCCTTGTTGAACTGCTCACCCGACCAGAACGGGTAAGCGCCGTGCGCCAGCGATGAGGGGGTCGAAAAATAGGTCGTGCGTAAATGCTCCTGTGACGACATCCCCCCGGCGACGCGCTTCAGTTTCTGGAAGTTGGGGATCCAGAAAATTTCGTCGACATACAGGTCGCCGTTGTGACTCTGTGCCGTGTTGGCATTGGTACCAAGAAACATCAGCTCCGCACCATTGTTGCCGAGCACAATCGGGTCGCCGGTAAGCTCGACGCCAGCCTGTCGGGCAAAGGCGATAATGTATTTACGGAATACATAGGCTTGCGTCTTACTGGCCGACAAAAATATCTGGTTGTGGCCGGTCTTCAGCGCCTGTAACAGTGCCTCACGTGCAAAATAGAACGTCGCGCCAATCTGTCGCGATTTCAGGATGTGCCTGATGCGGTGCGCCAGCCCAGCGCGCCACCATTCGAGTTGATAGTCGAAAGACTGCTCAAGGAAAATCTCTTCGAGTTTCTCGATAGCCTCTTCGCTGAAAAAGTTCTTTTTCGGTTTCTTCTTTTCCCCTTTGTTGCGGTTGGCCACGTTCGGGTTTAAATCCGCTTCGTTGCCAGTCTGGCCGTAGCGGTTCACCCGCGCGAGGCGCTCCATCTGGCGCGCCAGAAAATCCGCGACCTTAAAGTCGTGAGCCGTCAGGTCGGGCTTTGCATAGAGCTGAATCAGCCGCGCCTCGAGCGTGAACTCGACCCGGTTTAACGGGGCGGTTTCTTCCCATTTATCGCGCAGTTTCCAGCTCTGCACCGTGGGGCGCTTGACCTGTAACTGCTCCGCGATTTGTGGCACGGAATAGCCCTGCCAGAACAAAAGCGCGGCCTGTCGTCGCGGGTCGCTGAGTAGTGATGTGTTGTTGGTAGTGGTCATAAAACCTCACTGTGATGAGTACACGGCAAGGCTAAAGATTCAGGGGGGATGAATCGCTAACCCCCTGTTGTGTCAGGGGTTGCACTTCTGTAACCGGTGGCTGACGAGGGAGGGAGTCGGGAAACTACATCCGACCCGATAACCCAACTCAGGACACCTGACTCATGGCTAAAAAAATTTCGAAATGGTTTCGCATCGGCGTCGAGGGGGACACCTGCGACGGTCGCGTCATCAGTGCGACCGATATTCAGGAAATGGCCGACGGCTTTGACCCGCGCGTCTACGGCTGTCGCATTAACCTCGAGCATATCCGCAGCGTTATTCCCGACAGCCCGTTTTGCCGCTATGGCGACGTCACGGAAGTGAAAGCAGAAGTGATCGACGACGATTCGGCACTTAACGGCAAGCTGGCGCTGTTCGGCAAAATTGCCCCGCTCGACAACCTGCTCGCGATGCTGGCGAAAGGCCAGAAGGTTTACACCTCGATGGAAATTCGTCCGAACTTTGCCAACACCGGCAAATGTCACCTCATCGGGCTGGCGGTAACCGATGACCCGGCGAGTCTCGGTACCGAATACCTGCAATTCTGTTCCCGCGCACAACAAAACCCACTGGCCGGGAAGAAAGACCAGCCGGGCGACCTGTTCTCAGTGGCAACCCTTGCCGAGCTGGAATTCGAAGACCTGCCCGACACCCTGCTGACCAAACTCAGCGACACCGTGAAAGGCATCTTCAGCCGTAAACAGACTGACGACGATGCGCGTTTCGGTGATGTACATGAGGCCGTGACCGCCATCGCCGAGCGGGTGCAGACCGGCGGCGAAAGCGCCGAGGTGCGTTTCAGTGCAATTGAAGCCGAACTCGCCGACGTCAAAAAAGCGCTCGCCGAACAGGCCGACGCCACCTCGCAGCAATTCAGCACCCTGACCACCACGCTGGAAAACACCGAAAGCAGATCACAGGCGCGCCGCAAGTTAAGTACAGGCGGTGACGGCGATTCGGCGGTCTCCACGCTGACCGACTGCTAACCCCTGATAACCCCGAAGGAAAAGAAACGCCATGCGTAAAGACACCCGTTTTAAATTTAATCAGTACCTGAGCCGTATCGCTGAACTGAACGGCATCGAGGTCAGCGACCTCAACAAAAAATTCACCGTCGAGCCGTCGGTGACGCAGACCCTGTTTGACAAAATCCAGCAGTCGTCCAGTTTCCTGAAGCTCATCAACATGGTGACCGTTGGCGAGCTGACCGAAGAGAAGGTCGGTATCGATGTGACTGGCTCCATAGCCAGCACCGCTGACACCGACGGCGGCGTCGAGCGTAAAACTGCTGATTTCGCGAAAATGGATGCATACCGCTATTTCTGCCATCCGGTGAACTTCGACTATCACCTGAAGTACAACAAACTTGACCTGTGGGCGCGTTTTCAGGATTTCCAGATCCGGATCCGTAACGCCATCATCAAGCGTCAGGCGCTGGATTACATCACCATCGGCTTTAACGGCGTGAGCCGGGCGGCGACGTCTGACCGTAGCAAAAACCCGCTGCTTCAGGATGTGGCTGTCGGCTGGTTGCAGAAATACCGCACCGACGCGCCTGAGCGGGTGATGTCCAGCATCACCGACGCTGACGGCACTGTGATTTCGAATACCATCAAAGTGGGTAAAGGAGGGCATTACGCCAACCTCGACGCGCTGGTCATGGATGCTTTCGAGTCACTGGTCGCGGAAATTCACCGCGAAAACCCGGAAATGGTTGTCATCTGTGGTCGCCGCATTCTGACCGACAAATACTTCCCGATGATTAACAAATTCCAGGCGAATAGCGAACAGCTCGCCGGTGAGTTGATTATCAGCCAGAAAACCATCGGTCAGCTTCAGGCGGTGCGCGCGCCGTTCTTCCCGGCAAACAGCGTTTTCATTACAACGCTGGATAACATTTCGATTTATCTGTACGAGGACGGCCACCGCCGCCACATCGTCGAAAATCCGAAACTCGACCAGGTGGAAAACTACGAACAGGTCAAAGTCGATTTCGTTATCGAGGACTACGAGGCCGGGTGCCTGATTGAGAATATCGAGATCCTCGAGCCGGAAGAACCCGCCACCACTGAACCAGTGAGCGCGGAAGTTTTCGCGGCGGCAATGGTCAAGGCGATGCAGTCTCTGACCAGCACTGCTCCGGCCAGCGCCCCTGTCTCTGACGGCGAAACTTCCCCGGCTGAAACCAACACCACTGACGGCACGGAGGCATAAGCGATGGCAACCCCCGCACAGCGTCATGCGATGCGGGTCTCGGCTATCAGGGCATCGCAGCGGGATAACGCCCCGCTGCGTCATGCCTCACCTTACGAGCAAATGCTCGTCAAGCTGGCCGCAGACCGCCGGACGCTATCAGCAATTCGTTCTAAAGAACGCAAAGCGGATAAAAAACGCGAATTACTCCCGCTGTACCTGCCGTGGGTCGCTGGCGTACTGGAAAGCGGCACCGGCGCACAGGATGACATTCTGATGACGGTGATGCTCT
>SKET01001186.1_pt1 | contig 18441 bp, 10 predicted proteins | sample 4841461 | NCBI WGS metagenome assembly SKET01 (sample SAMN11008802, study PRJNA524170) | human gut metagenome | biome: Human fecal sample; material: Feces; isolation source: fecal sample from pouch patient p5 | host: Homo sapiens | place: Israel: Tel-Aviv | collected 2014-02-13
ATCCGCAATGCAAACTGGGGTCGACGCTGGTAATTCCGTTGCGTGGTGAAAATCAGCGGGTGATGGGTACCATCAAATTGTATGAAGCCAAAAACCGTTTATTCAGTTCAATCAATCGCACGCTGGGCGAGGGGATTGCGCAATTGCTTTCGGCGCAGATCCTCGCTGGGCAATATGAGCGGCAAAAAGCGATGCTCACCCAGTCAGAGATCAAACTACTTCACGCCCAGGTGAACCCCCATTTTCTGTTCAATGCGCTTAACACCATTAAAGCGGTGATCCGACGCGACAGCGAACAGGCCAGTCAGCTGGTGCAGTATCTTTCCACTTTTTTCCGTAAAAACTTAAAGCGGCCTTCGGAGTTTGTGACTCTCGCCGACGAAATTGAACATGTGAATGCTTATCTGCAAATTGAAAAGGCGCGCTTCCAGTCGCGGTTGCAGGTCAACATTGCTATTCCGCAAGAATTATCCCAGCAGCAACTGCCCGCGTTTACCCTGCAACCGATAGTGGAAAACGCTATTAAACATGGGACATCACAACTGCTCGATACAGGGCGAGTGGAAATCAGCGCCCGACGTGAGGGGCAACATTTGATGCTGGAGATCGAAGACAATGCTGGTTTGTATCAACCGGTAACCAATGCCAGTGGGCTGGGGATGAATCTGGTGGATAAGCGTTTACGTGAACGGTTTGGCGATGACTATGGGATAAGCGTCGCCTGTGAACCTGATAATTACACCCGAATAACGTTACGACTGCCATGGAGGGACGAGGCATGATTAAAGTCTTAATTGTCGATGACGAACCGTTAGCACGGGAGAACCTGCGCGTATTTTTGCAGGAGCAGAGTGATATTGAAATTGTCGGCGAGTGTTCAAACGCTGTGGAAGGGATCGGCGCGGTGCATAAACTGCGCCCGGACGTGCTGTTTCTCGATATCCAGATGCCGCGTATTAGCGGTCTGGAAATGGTGGGGATGCTCGACCCGGAACATCGTCCGTATATCGTTTTTCTCACCGCGTTTGACGAATACGCCATTAAAGCCTTTGAAGAACATGCATTTGATTATCTCCTGAAGCCAATTGATGAAGCGCGGCTGGAGAAAACGCTGGCGCGTTTGCGTCAGGAGCGCAGCAAGCAGGATGTTTCGCTGTTACCGGAAAATCAACAGGCGCTGAAATTTATCCCTTGTACGGGGCATAGTCGGATTTATTTGCTGCAAATGAGAGATGTAGCATTTGTCAGCAGTCGGATGAGCGGTGTCTACGTTACCAGCCACGAAGGGAAAGAAGGTTTTACCGAACTGACTTTGCGCACCCTGGAGAGCCGTACACCACTACTGCGCTGCCATCGTCAGTACCTGGTTAACCTCGCGCATTTACAGGAGATTCGTCTGGAAGATAACGGCCAGGCCGAGTTGATTTTACGTAATGGCTTAACTGTTCCGGTCAGCCGCCGCTATCTGAAAAGTTTAAAAGAGGCGATTGGCCTGTAAAAGACTGCTAAAATGGTTTTTTGCCTCATCAACACCTGAAGGCCTCATGCTAAGTAACGATATTCTGCGCAGCGTGCGCTACATTTTGAAAGCCAATAATAACGACCTGGTGCGCATTCTGGCGCTGGGTAATGTCGAAGCCACTGCGGAACAGATCGCCGTCTGGCTACGCAAAGAAGACGAAGAAGGGTTTCAGCGTTGTCCGGACATTGTTCTGTCTTCATTCCTGAATGGCCTGATTTATGAAAAACGTGGCAAGGATGAGTCAGCTCCGGCACTGGAGCCGGAACGTCGCATTAATAACAACATCGTGCTGAAAAAATTACGTATCGCGTTTTCGCTGAAAACTGATGATATTCTGGCGATCCTTACCGAACAGCAGTTCCGCGTTTCGATGCCGGAAATTACGGCGATGATGCGTGCACCGGATCATAAAAACTTTCGTGAATGCGGCGATCAATTCATGCGTTATTTTCTGCGTGGGCTGGCAGCGCGCCAGCATGTGAAGAAAAGCTAAGACGGGTATGGCGGCCATGCGAAGAACATGGCCGCCGACAGATTATTTCACTTCTTTAAAACCAGCGGCTTTCATCACCAGTTCCATTTGCGCCATAGTGATACCTTTTTTGGCATCTTCAGCAGAAACGTTGATACCTGAAATACCCTGCAGGGCTTTAAAATCAACTTTTTCCATATCGATAGTCACGTTTTCCTGAGCATAGGTATCGGTAAAGGTTAATTTTTCTTCAACGCCAGGGATGTTTTTATATTTGGCACTTAACGGCTCAAGTGTCTTGGCAGCATCTTCTTTGGTGGTTGCACCAATGGAGGCAAATTGAATTTTGGTTTCAGAAGATTGCTTAAGAACCTTGTCACCTTTGTAGACATAGGTAATAGCAATTTCAGTACCGTTCAGATTAGCGCTAAATTTCTTCGATTCTTCTTTGTCACCGCAGCCAGCAAGAGAGAAAACCAGAACAGATGCAACAACAAGGGAAAACAGCTTATTGAAAGCCTTCATGTAAAACTCCATTTTATTTAATCAAGGAACTGGTGACCACACCAGGGGCCATATAGGATATGCCTAATACCTTGGCGTGAGCAGTCCGGAACTGGAGTAGAACTCTTTGTAAAAAGCACTATTTGTTCTTGTTACTCAAGCAAGGTTAATAATTGTTCGCAAAGCAAAACGCAGTTATTCATTGCTTCTCCCCGTGCCTCGCCTTCTGTATTACGAAATTGTCCCAACACATGTGCCAGCCGATAAAAACCCATCGCGGTGAGTTCATTGACCAGCAACTCTGACTGACTAATGGCACTCTGTTCCTGATAGCGCCAGCCATTATGGAGCAGTTGAATAAGCAACGCCTGACAGCGCATCAGTAACTGATGAGTGGTAGACGGTACAGGCAGAACGCTGGTAGAAGGTAGCGGTGCCACAGGCGAAGTTTCTGCGTCCAGTGCCCAGGCGCGGGTTTGCGTCATCATTACTCGTGGTTCCAGTGTCAATTGCCCCTCAGCAAAATTGATAAACCCAGAAACCAGACTAACGGGATCTTCTGTTTGTTGTAACAGAGCTGCCATGCGTTCAACAGCAAAGGGCGCACTGGCTGAAGCTGGCAGTGATAACGTCAGCACATTATCGTCACCTTCGCCACTGATTACCTGCGCATCCAGTGTCTGCCGACTGCTGTCCCAACCGAGTGAAATGCACTCTTCTACTGGCAGAATAAATAAGTTATCGACCTGGTTAAGCGGTCGTATGGCGGCTGGCGGACGTTGGCGTAAATATTCCCGCAAAGCCACAATGCCCGGCTGGCGCAGTGGTGCGCTCAACATTTGCCAGGCATCAGGCGACAGCGGAACAACACTGCTTAAGCGGTTGCGGGTAGCTAACAGCAACTCGCCATCGGCACTGCGTTTTGCTGCTTGTGAAACAATTTGCCCACCCGCCAGCGCGCCAGCCTGAAAACTAAACAGCCGCCGTTTTGCCGCTGGAGAGTTATCCTGTTCACTTCTCGGCCAACTGCGCGAAAGATGCAAAATACTGCCGGTGTCGGGATCGGTGAACCAGATGCGTAAACCATACCGCTCATTATCCTGCCAGCAACGCATACCTAGTGACACCAGCCGCAAATGATCAAGCTTTGCTTCGCCAGCAATGCCTGCGCCGACGAGCGTGCGCCACGGTATGGGCGGTACCTCACCGACACTGTCACGTCGCGCCATCTCTTGTGCACTGTTCAAGCGACTGGTTAACGCCGCAATCTGGCACAAGCATTTTCCGGCATGATAGTGGCTGGCGCGGGCGTGGAAGGCATCAACGCTTGCCCGTAGCTGTCGTAGTGATTCACTTACCCAACGCCAGTTGCAGCGTTCCGCCGCTTGCTGCGCGCGGCTGAAAGCGGCCTCGTAGTGGATTGGCGGTTGGCTGATCCCGCCCAGCCATAATGCCTGACTTAATTGCTGAACATATTGACGACATGCTTTACCTTCGTCGCTGGAAAACGGATCGTCAGATGATGTGACGTGTTCACTGTGCATCTGCCAGATCAAATGAGTAAATTCCGCTTGTTGATTTTTGGCCTCGACGAAGGCCTGCACAGCCAGTGCTACGTGTTCACACAGCGTTCCTTCAATACAATCACAACGGGCGAAACGAATGCTGCTGCGGGAATAAAAACGCACATCGCTCATCGGTAAGCGGGCAGAGGGAATTTCGCCCGGTGTGCAGAACAACTCAATGGTGATGCCTTTAGCGACCAGCGCCTGCGCGCGTTTACGCGTGGTATTGGGCAGGGTAGCCAGTTCTTCCTGCCAGATTGCCGGATCCCACTCTTCTTCTTTTTCCGTAGGCTGGGCGGTGGCACAAAGTCGTTGATAACTTAACACCAGCATCACGCGATGACGGCACATGCCGCTGGCCCCGCAGCTACATTGAGCCTCTTTCAGTGCCTGACTGTTCGCCAGCCGGGTACGGACACCGTCACTGAAGGTGGCGATTAAAGCGCCGTTCTCATGGCAGATTTCCGGGACATTGCCATTTTCCAGTTCCTTAAGGCTGCGCTTCACAAAACCAGCATTGCTTAACGCCGTCAGGGCCTGCGGTGTCAGTTCTAATAATTCCGGACGTAGTGAATTCATGACTGAAGATTCTCCGCAAGCCAGGTAGCCAGTTCGCCCGGTGTCATGGCAGCTATTTGTGCGCCGACATTTACCAGCGCCTGGGCTGTATCGCGGTCGTAGCAAGGTGTTGCGGTGCTATCGAGCGCTGCCAGTCCCAGCACTTTGATGCCGCTCTGGACACACTTTTTCACCTGATGCGTCAGCAAAGATGATGAACCCCCTTCATAAAAATCGCTCACGAGTATGATGACGCTTTTCGCTGGTTGTTCAATAAGTTGCCGACCATATTCCACGGCACTGGCGATATTGGTCCCGCCGCCCAATTGTACTTTCATTAATAACTCTACCGGATCGGCAACGTCGGCAGTGAGATCGACGACGTTAGTGTCAAAAGCGACCAGATGGGTACGAATGCCGGGTAACTGCCATAAACAGGCCGCCATCACCGCTGAGTGGATCACCGAGTCAACCATCGATCCGCTTTGATCAACCAGTAACACCAGCTGCCATTGTTCGCTATGGCGCTTAATGCGACTGTTAAAGCGGGGGGATTCGATATACAACTTGCCGTGTTGCGGGTGCCAGTGTTGCAGGTTGGCGCGCAGAGTACTTTTGAAATCGAAATTACGCGCCAGTGGAATAAATGAGCGGCGACGGCGATCGCGGACACCAGAAAAAGCCTGACGAACTTCCTTTGCCAGTCGCGCCATAATTTCTTCAACAACCTGGCGCACTATCCGGCGGGCGGCAGCCAGCACTTCGGGATTCATCAGATGTTTGGTGTGCAAAACGGCGCGTAACAGGCTTTCAGAGGGCTGCATACGTTCCAGCACGTCGAGATTTGTCACTACATCTTCAATGCCATAGCGCAGTACAGCATCGCTTTCCAGCCGCTCAATCACCTGTTGCGGAAACAGCGTGTGAATACTGTTGATCCAATCAGGGGTGGTGAGATTTGAGCCACCTAATCCACCGGAGCGTTCACCACGCTGGAGCCGTTCAGGATCGCGCCCGTACAGCCACTCCAGCGCGTGGTCCATCCGCCGGGCGTTGTCATCCAGCCCACAAAGCGTCGTTTCTGCCGCTTCGCCAAGAATTAATCGCCAGCGTTGTAGCTCACGAGTGGTCAGAAGATCGTTCAGTTCAGACATGGAAAACTCCCCAGTGTTGCAGTGATGCCAGTGCCTGCTGTTCGAGCTGTTGATGATGTGCAATGGCTTGCGGTGGGCAATGCAACGGCATTTGCAGCGCCGAAACGGGAAGCTGAGCGAGCTGGTAATGCTCAAGCACCTGATGCGCCAGCGTCCCGCGTTCTCGTGGCGGTAGCCAGGCCATCGCCGCGCGTAAATCGGGCAGGGCGTTAATAAAATCGGCGTCACTCAGTTGATTCAAATGGCTGCTGAAACCGGCGATAAATGCAGGCTGACTGGCCAGTTGATGGCGGGCTAATGCCAGCAAACCGTGCAGCGCCTCGCCAGATTGTGCCGGGGATAATTGTGCCAGCATCGTCAGCGCCGCTTCGGCACTGGCGTTGGGATGTTCCAGACGCATCAGCGCGCCAAGGGCCGCACCGCGATCCAGCGCTGGGGCATGAATCGCCTGACTGCGACGTTCCAGTAAGGCTACCGCCGCAGAAAGCGAAACGCCGGGTAAATTAACGCCGCTATTTAGATCGCGCAGGATATGGCAAAGCGCCTGCCAGCTATGCAGGTGAGCGTGAAACTCCTTCTCATCCGGCCTGCCGTTGGATTCACATAGCCACAGTGTGCGATCGATAGCCGCGTATAACGTCGTCTGTAATATCTGCGCGCCTTGCATACCGCTGATTTCATCGAGCTGCCACAAGGCGTAAAGCACTTCCAGCGCCTGGCCCATTTCGGCAAACTGATTTTCCTGGGCGATTAATAATGTGAGTTGTTCCAGTAATTGCTGACTGAAGGACGCCAGACCCGCTAACGCTGCCTGGCTAAGACATGTGGTGATGCCGCTGATTCCACCCGCGTCCAGCATATCGGCTTCTAATTTATTGCGTGCGGCCTCCTGGAGTGTGGCACCAAAGCAGGCGGCTTCAATCAATGCCGCATGTTGGCTAAGTGGCTGGGTTAATGTCCAGCGTTCTTCACCGTTGCCCGCCAGCGTCAGTGTACTTCCTTGCTCGCGCACAATGCCGGGAATCTCCAGTATTGCCAACCGATGTAGCACCTGACTTTGCGCCAGTCCATCGGGGGTAAAGCGATTTAAGGTAAGCTCCGCCGGAAGAGAGATTCCGGTACGTTCCAGTTCGCAGGTGACATCTTTTGGCAGAGGTGGCTGTGGCGTCGAGGGGGCAAGTTTACCGAATCCGTCACCTGCTAATGTGTCTATCAACGTTACCAGTATCGGATCGGTATCGGGATGAATAACGCCGCGATAGCTCCACGGCAACGGCGCATTCAAGGCTTCTTTAATCAGCGAGCCTGCTATGGCATCCAGCCAGTCAGCGCGTAACGGTAGTGTATGACCGCGCAGCTGTGCCAGCGCCATCGCATGTAGATGAGCGGCAGCCATATCCGCGGTTGAAGCAGGCAAGTGGTGCTGGCGCAAACGGGTAAGAACCGTTTTTAGTAGTTGTTCACCTGCCTGCTGCAAACCTGACTGCCAGCACCAGTTTTGCCAGACCGGGGCTGGCATTCCTGAAAGGTATCCTGCCAGCACATCAAGGCGCTTTTCACTGTATGGCGTGAGATAGCAACCTGTAACGGCATCATCCTGTGAGAGCAATTCTGGCTTGTTAATTTCTTGCGGGCATTCGCGCCACATTTTTGCAAGTGCCGGAGCGTGCCAGCCTCCGCAGACGACTAATACGTCGCCATTATTTTGCTGCATCGCCCATGCAATCCAGCGGGCCATAAAGGCTTCGCGCTGACGATTGAGTGCATCGCCGGAGGCGTCGCCCCGCAGTTGTGCAAAATAGTGCGCCAGTGCAGAGGGTAATATAGTTTGCTGGCTTTCATCTTCGAACAAGTGATCCCACAAGGTGTCGCTGTTATCCATGCGGGTGGCACGCAGCAGCAAGGCCTGGCTTTCCTCTTGCATATCAGGCGAATCATCCTCTTCTTCACTTTGTGCCCAGCAAGGCAAATCGATGAAGTAAGTTTGTGCCTGAATACGACGTGCGGCTTGTAGCGCCTGCCACTCCGGCGAAAATTCAGCAAATGGCGTCCAGGCACCACGCCCAGGGGCCGCACCGTCCTGATACTGGCAATAACTGTAAATAGCTACCGGAAGCTGGTGGGCTAACAACAGTTCGTCTACCCGGTCATTAAAATCAGCAGGGCCTTCAATCAATACGTATCGTGGCCGCTGTCTTTCGATTAACGATTTCACCAGCCTGGCACAGGCTGGGCTATGATGCCGGATGCCGACAATTAACGGCTCGCTCATGCATCTTTCCTCACGGCAGGCGGTGGCGAGCTTGATAATAAGCCTGCCAGTGAGCTTCTTTATGTGTAGCGACACGCTGTTCGAAGTAACGGCGCAGACGTGCGCGATCTTCTTCGTTATCTTTGACGATGGTTCCGGCAATACAGTCTACCAGGTCGGCAGGCTCCCCAGCGCGATTCGCTAAAAACCAGGCGCGGAAACCCACGGCGTGTGCTACGTTAACGGCTTCAGCGGTGGACATAATCGCTGTAAGGGTATCCATTGAGGTTTTCTTTTCGCCGTTGGCACGCAGATCGCGGAAGGTGCGGACCAGTAACTCCAGTACCGCGTCAGGCACTTTATGCGGAATACCGCTATGGGCCAGCAAACGTGCCGAAGCGCTGGCGACAAGCTCCAGCTCCTGGGCGAAATCCATAATCGGAAAGACAGTTTCAAAATCGAAGCGACGCTTGAGTGCGGCACTCATTTCATTGACGCCGCGATCGCGGGTATTGGCAGTAGCAATAATATTAAAGCCTTCCCGCGCATAGAGCTGACTGGCTTCACCAGTGAGTTCCGGCACCGTCATAACCCTGTCAGAAAGCATACCTAACAGACAGTCTTGTACTTCCAGTGGTGTACGCGTTATCTCTTCAAAACGGACAATTTTGCCGTCGCGCATTCCCTGGTAGAGCGGGGCAGGGACCAGCGCTTCCGTTGACGGACCATGGTTGATAAGCAGGGCGTAGTTCCAGCCGTACTTGATTTGATCTTCGGTGGTAGATGCGCCGCCCTGGATGGTTAACCCGGCATCGCCGCTAATAGCGGTTGCCAGTAATTCAGACAGGAGCGATTTTGCGGTGCCAGGTTCCCCCACCAACATCAAACCGCGCCCGGTAGCGAGAGTGACTAACATGCGTTCGACAGCGGAGGGGCTAATCACGACTTTACGGCTAATATTTTGTGCTTCGTCGCCAAGGATAAAAACACGGGCCGCAGGCAAACTTAACTGCCAACCGGGCGGGCAAGGTGCGTGATCATTTTGTTTTAATTTTGCCAGTTCATCGGCGTATAACACAGCGGCAGGCGGACGCTGCAGATGATTATTCTGCGGTGACATATATTCATCCCTGAAATGTATTAATGAAATAAACGATATTTTACGCGCAATAAATGTTTGGCGCATTAGTTGTTTGAGCGGAAAATATCTGGAAAGCAGATCACAGTAAATAAAAAAACCTGCTGGTGAGGCAGGTTCTTTTATTTACTACTTTCAGGCCTAACACCACGGCCTGTGCAACATCGTGTTCCAACGAACGAATTATAACCATCGGTGGACCCCGTTGCAATTAAGATAATGAGATTTATAATCCTGACTGTTGGGACGTTGCGCCGGATCGAACCCATTTCAAGTCCTGGCTACCGGACGGGTGGTGCCGCAGGTAGTGCCCTGATCCGGAGTGCAACATCGTGGTCCAACATACGTAAACCAGTATCGACAGGCAGTGTAAGGGTAAGATGCTGGTGTTGCGCTCCTTAATAAGGAGAGCGGATGGACACGCTGACACAAAAGTTAACCGTGCTCATTGCCGTACTGGAGTTATTAGTGGCTCTGTTACGGCTGATTGATTTGTTGAAGTAACGGGCAAATTGAAACGCATCTAAGGGGGAAAATACCGCTTCCCCCTTTAATAAAATGATTATTGCTTCCATTAATTCACCCGATAACTTTTTTCTTATTTATTAATTCATCGATTTTATAATTAACGTACATTTGACCGGGATGTGAGTATTTATGGTGGCTATTGGCGAAAAATATCTGGAAACCAGATCGCGGAAAATAAAAAAACCTGCTGGTGAGGCAGGTTCTTTTATTTACTACTTTGACGATAACTTGCTGATTGTGCAACATTTCGTACCAACGAGTAAATTATAACCATATCCACACTCCATTGCAATTCAGTGAGTGAGATTTATAATCCTGCCCCTTGGGAGGTTGTGCCGGATCGGACCAATTTGAATTATTTAGAGTATATTATTCTATTTCTTGGTTGAATATGTTCTGTAGTTCACGATTAAAAATGGCTATTACCGTTTCTGGTGATTCACCTCGTAATTTTCGCTCATCAATAAATTCATCTCTTATATAAATCAACGCATCATTTATTAGCGGGTCGGCATCTTCTCCATCACGTTGATGAAATGTTGGACGTAGCCGGAATCGTTCCTGTCGATAGACGGAACCTGTAAATAATTCAGAGCATTTATGGATCTCAAGTCTGAAGGAAAACGGATCTTCAGGTACAGGGACTTCATAATCATAAGTAGCGACCAGCTCTTTTTGCACGATCATCGCTTTTCCCGGTGGTAAGTCGTGTTGATAACGGGCAGTCGCATCACTGCCCGCTGTGTTTTAATGGAAAATGACGTCAGGTGCGCTTAACGCTTCACTCAAATCAAACGTATCGAGTTCGGCAAAAGTGACAGATTTATTGTCACGGTACACTCGAAGAGAACGGAAGCTCATTAGCGCTTTGCTATCAGCACTGTAGTGGTTAAAACCGGGTGAAAACTTAAGGACCAGCCGATACTCGCCCAGGTCATAGACACATGCGTCCTCAAAACCTGACTCCCAGCCTTTGTATCGCATTCCCATAAGTTGCCCAACGGTTGCGGATTTACCTTCCCAGCGAGTCAGGCTGTTACTGGCTGACTCGTCAGGTGTGAGCAGCACTGTGCGCCGCATCAACTGGCGAAAAGGCGGCATAATTTCGTAATCGGCAAAAACCTGTGCAAATTCACTGCGCATTTCTGCTGTCATTTCTAACGGGTGGGCAATGCCAATCAGAGCATCCGCAGGCAGGTCAATTGGCTCATCTTGTGCGTTGCAGAACTCCCTCTCAGCGGCCACACGAAAGGCGTTAAGTAAACGACGCGGTTCATTTGCCGGATAAACCGCCCATATTAATCGCTGAGTAACCAGGCGAGTAAAGGGATGATTAACAAACAGAGAATGAAAATCTGCCAGCGACCAGCGTCGAGTGGTGCGTAGGGCAGTTTCAAGACGCGGGAGCAGGTTTTTGCTCACCTGAGTGGCATCTTTTTTTAGCCCTTTTAGTCGGGCCAGTGCCTCGGGTGCTTTCAGCTGATCGTCATCGGCGCGCAACCGGGGAACACTTTTCTGGCGAACGTTTTGCTGATCAAAGATAACCGGGTTGAGGTTTTCATCGAAGCGAACGGTAAACTGCCGGGGTCCAAAATCAAATATCAACGCCTGCGGATCATCCAGGCCCAGTGTTGGGACTAATCTGTCCGCTAACTCTTCCTGGCTTAGTCCACGATTTTCTGCGACCACCTGAAGAAATTCCGCCGCGTTATCACGTAAGGGACGGGATTTCGCCCGTTGCGATATATGATGCAGCTGTATCAGCGCCATATCATTATTCATCAGGGTAAGTATATTCAGACCACTGACAGCACGGGCAGATTTGCCCTCTTGAGGCCAGGCAAGGATCTGTGTCGTCAGATCCCGTGCCGTGCTTTCGTCGCCAAAGAGACTTAACGCCAGAAATGCCCAGTTGTCTTTTGCGGGAGCACCAGCTTGTTGCCACGCGGTGAAAAGATCCCAGGCAAAAGCGGCCAGCGTTTGTGGCTGGCAGAACGTTTTCAGTTGTTCCAGCCCGCAATAAAAACGTCCGCCCTGGGTAAAGCGCAGCATTTCGCCAATAATTTCCAGAGCGTCATCAGTAACAGGTTGATTATTCGTGATAAGTCTCGGTCTGGACCACATTGTCGGATGCCAGAAATCAGGAGCTTTTGGAATGCGTGTTGGGTAAATCTCTATTGGACTCTGTTTAAGTAATTGATCCAGGGCAGGCCATACATCTGTACGCTGCCAGCGGTTTGCCACGGTTTGCAGTAATTCGCCATGCCCTTGTTCATACAGTAAACGCAGAGCGCTGAGTGCCGCTTCGCTGTTATCGCCAGACCTGGCAAAGATTAATGGGATCAGCGCCGTAGCCGTATGCTCCGGCCATTGTAAAATCCACTGGCGAGCCAGATTACGCTGGCCCGCAAAACGATGCCAGACGCGGGCAACGGGCAGCGCCAGTTCTGTTGCGCCAAAATGAATCAGCAGCGGAAATATCTCTTTGGGATGTCGGGCAAAGGCGGTGATTAATCCGGGCAAAGCATCGGTACCCAGGACACTTAACAGATATTCTACCCCGGTGTAATGAAAATCAGCCGCAACAATTTGTTGCCAGCACGATACCGCCATTTCGCGCGGCATCTGCGCGATAAGGTACAGATTCCACACTCCCCAACGCTTTTCATCAGTGTAATTAAATTTGCGTTGGAAAGTTCGCCACCCCTCCATCAACGCAACGCTATCTTGTGCCAGTAATGCGCTGGCGGCCTCTTCCCGGTAGTGTTTATTTTCAGTCTGTTTTGCCTGATAATTGAGCAATCTTCCTAATGAAGTATGTGTCTCTAGTTGATCGGTATCCAGAGCATCCAACTGTCCTGTGAGAATAAACTCATTAAACTTCCACCTGTGATCTTCAAAACCTAATTCCCGCAAGAAGGTATCTGCCCCTCTGCTTACGAGACGTTCGTCAAAAGACATGGCGCTAAAATGGTCAATTGCAGTTTGCTGTTCCGGCGTCCAGTGTTTATTCGGCGACCTATACGCTTGCGGTACAAGCGTAAGTTCAGGTAGCGAAAAGTGAGTTATGGAAGTCTTTTTCCTGCCACGCCATGGTGGTGAAACGAGGATTTCAGGCAGACTGCTGTTATCGGTGCTATCAATAACCGGTTTTGGCGATGCCGATAAATAACTATTCACCACTGCCCGGGCTTGAGTACTTAACCACGGGATCACCTCTTCTGCCAGTTGTGGCTGCGATGCCATCAGCGTTTGTAACAGCGTACGCCAGTATTCATCACGTGCTTTTTGCTGTGCAGGCAGCTTTTTGTCTTCGATGATAGGATAACCAGGGCGCGTAGGGGGGGCTTTTAACGCCAGTAGTTCTGCCAGTGCGGCGAGCGTCGCATGGGGAAAGTTTTTACTGTATTTAGCCACACGCTGCAGGCTGGGTTTGTTTTTATCGGCAACTAACAGCAAGATGCGAATAATTTGCGGATGGTTAATTTGTACCAGCAGGCTACCGCAATCTTCTTTATGGGCATACATTGCCAGGTGTGGAATGGCTGCCAGTCCTTGTTCGCGCAAAAGGGCAGCGCAGGCCGCGTAGCCGAAGTGGTTTTCATGCGACATGTAGCTGGCTTCCCGATCGCTAAATATATCCTGGCTCCAGTAGCGTTCGAGTTTTTTCACCGCTCTGGGGTCATTAGCAACAACTTTTAACCACTCCTTAGAATGAAAATGAGTCCGCGGGCATTCAAGGCCTACCAACTCATTGGCGATTTCTGGTTTCTCCGGGAGGATGAGTGCAATAAAAGGACGGCGAACTTTGGGTATTCCTGGCAGTGCGGCAATGAGTTTGTCGGCGCAACGCTGCCAGCAGCTTTCCTCTGCCAGAGAGAGATGCTTACGCAGTCGGAGATCGAATTCGTTATAGGTTTCTGAGCGATAACCATAACCATCGTCCTCGTTCTGATACTGCAATGTTACTACCAGAGGATCACTCTCATAACACCGTACAATAAACTGGCGTGCAATCACCACTTCAGTCGCATATTCCAGTCCCTCTTGTTGGACGATTTCGTCGAGCAACTGTTGGCTATCATTTTGCGCGATACAGGCTAGCGCCGCCATTGTCCGGGCCGGAATTGAGGGTTTGTGCTCGCCGATCAAGTTGATGGCTTGCGTAATGGCCGACTGCCACTCCAGTGAAAAATTTTCATAACGCCAGACGATGTTTTTTTTCTTCTCAGCAATGTGTAGCAATTTATCACCCAGTGTCTGGATGAGGCTTTCAGTGATAACAGGCACCGGTTCGCCCGGCCAATTGCGATGGCTGAGTGGTGTTTTGCCTTTTTTATATTTCAGTTCCAGTTGGGCGTTATCCGCCAGCCACGGTAATTCCTTGTCCATGCTCATTCCTTATTCAAACAGGGCTTCGATGTCGTTAATTAACTCGCTAGCGGTGATGTCATCGAGTGCGGAGAACAGCGCTTCCTGTGTTGAATTAATCCCCCAGCCATAGCTTTCTGCTTTGCCTTCCCATAGCCACAGCTTGCTTAAGAGTTGCTCGGCACTGAGTTCGGCTGGCGACATACCAACTGCAAATCCTTCATCGATTTCCATGATTAATGACCAGCGGCCCAGAGGTTTGATCATCCAGCCGATCCAGCCACCGTCCTGCGGTTCACCACGCACCCAGCCTTTATTCGACAGCCCCATAACCCGACCGCTCGGGCATTTTCTGCCTGCCCAGCGGGTTAGTTCGCTGGTGTTTCGTTCGACTTCAGTCAGGGCATAACTGTTGCGGTCGAGCTGGCGGAACGGCGGTAACAGCTCGTAGTCGGCAAAAAGCTGACCAAAGGCGGCGGCATCCGTCGGTGATATTTCCAGAACGTGAGGAATACCTATAGAGATATCGCCTTCCGGCAGGGTGAAAAGATCATCGTCAGCGGTGCTGTAGCTGTTATCTTCCGCCACACGGAAGCACGCCAGTAACTGGTTGTCTGCGCTATAAATGCCCCAAATCAGACGGCGGGTTAAGTGGCAGACCAGCGGATTCTCAACCAGAAAGAGCTGAAAGTTTTCTGGCGACCAGCGGCGGCGCAGGCACATGGCGGATTCCAGCCTTGCCACCTGCTGGGCGGCAACGGTACGCGCATCTTTTTTCAGCAGTTTGTAGCGGTTAACTGCATCGTTCGCTTGGGTTTCATCATCGCTTTTGTTCGGTTTAGGCAAGTCTTTCAGGCGGCTGCCGGAAGCATCACGCACAAACGGTTTTAAGGTTTCATCAAAGCTGACGGTGAACTGCCGTGGCCCGAAATCCAGCAGCAGCGAACCGTTATCATCCAGACCGAGATCGGGCGCTAAGCGATCTTCAAGTTCTGCCACTGTGAGTTCGCGGCTTTCGGCAATGTCGGCAATTTTTTCTTTTGCCCGCTCCTGTAATGCTTTGAATTTCAGTTTCTGGGCGATGCCGTTAAGCTGCATCAGGGCGATATCACTACCGATAGCAGCGAGAATATCCAGCCCGACGGTGGCGCGTTTATGCTGGGATTCACCAGGCCAGGCGCGGATTAATGGCGTCAGTTTGCGGGCGGTGTCATCGTTGCCAAGAACACCTAATGCAGTGAACGCCCAGCTCTCTTTCGACGGCGCGCCAGCGGTCTCCCAGGCGGTAAACAGATCCCAGGCAAACTCAGCCAGTGAGTCGGCAGTACAGGCGTCTTTCACCTGTAATAACCCCGCATACAGCGTATCTTCCTGAGGGAAGCGGAGCATTTCACCGAGGTGGAAGAGGGCGCTATCTGGCAGTGATTGGGCGTTTGCTTTTAATACCGGGCGTGTCCAGAGCGATGGCTGATAAAAGGCCGGAAGTGTCGGGATTTTAGTCGGGTGATTATCTAAGGGATCGAGCGCAAGTAGAGCGTTCACCGCATCGGTTACTTCCGGCTGGTTATAACGCTGGGCGATTTCTTGCAGTAATGACGGATAACCACTTTCAATCAACATACGTAAGGCGGCGCGGGCGTTATCCTGGGCTTCACCAGCTTTGCCGAGTGCCGCAGGCAACAGGCCGATAATGGCATGTTCCGGATATTTCAGCAGCCAGGTGCGGGCGTCTTGTCGTAGAGTTTTGAGTTTGTTAAAGGCGCGGGCGACGGCAGGAGCCAGCTCACTCGCTGCGAAGTAATTCGTTATGGGCAAGGCTTCCTGTGGATAGCGTGCAAGTGAGTTTACTAACCCAGGTAATCCTTTGAGTCCAAAATGTAACATGGCGTATTCGGTATCGGTATGCGGAGATACAGTAAGGGCATTCCATGCTCTTATTGCTTTCTCCAGCGGCAATGTTGTCAAAATCCCCAAATGCCAATAATGCCCGGTAGGTGAATGAAACACCTTAAATTCACTTATTAAGGTTGAATAATCTTCATTTAGCCATGCCTCAACTACCGCTTCGGGAGCTTTAATATATGTACCAGCGATCCGTCGTTGAAAACCCATCCTTGCCAACAGATTGGCAGTACTTTCTTCATGACTAACCGTGATGTGTTTTGAATACCAGATATATTTCGCCAAAAGTTGATTACTGATTTCTTCTGTCAGATAACTGATTGGCTCAATGCCTAATGGTGCTAAATCAAGCACCGGAATCGACGATTTTTTCTTTTTCGAAAGCCATGGTGGGGAGACTACTATGGCCGGCAGTAGATCGGTGCTGGCATGGTTTGAGGGCTGTGTCAGTTGTTGCTGGCATGATTTCAGCACTGCAGCTGCGGGTGTCGAAAGCCAGGGAATGACCTGTTCTGCCAGTGCTGGTTGCGAGATAAGCATCGTCATTAGCATAATGCGCCAACTATTCTCTTCTTTTTGCACTAGAAGTTCCGCCAGTGCTGCCAGTGCTGCGTGTGGGAACGCAGCGCAGGCTTTCGTCATTCGATCGTGACAGCGTTTAGTATGCCCGGCTACACGTATAAGCAGTGTTAATGCGAACGGATGATTGATATGACGCAACACATCGGCGCAGTAGTCACTTGCGGCATAGGGAGCAAATCGGGGCAGGGCTGCAACACCTTGCTCCTGTAATACGGTGGCTGACCATATCGCACCACAATAGTAATCATCAAAAATGGCATATGGCTCGTGATATTTTTCTAATGAGGCAAGAATGTGCTCATCAGTCGCCACTATTTTTAGCCACTCAAGCGAGGGTAATTTTTTTTTCCCCAGTAGACGCTGGGCAATTTCATGTGCAATTTCTGGTTTTTCGGGTAATAACAAAGCAATTAATGGTTGCCGCCATTCTGGAATATGTGGAATTGCGGCAATGAGTTTTTGTGCACATTTTTGCCAGAGAGACTCTTCCGCCAGTGATAAATGTTTCCGTAGGCGTAATTCAAAACTGGAATATTGCTGCAAGTTATCAGGTGCAATGCCAGACGGCAGAATAATAATGATATTATTCGCATAATTCCATTCAATATCAATCTGTTGAAGGTGTATTATTACATCAGTAGCATATTCCAGACCGCCTTCCTGAATGATCTGATCCATAACATCCTCACGCACTTTATATCTTGTGCATTTCATTTCAAGTGCCGTGAGTACAGCCATTACTGGTGATGGTAACTGTGTTGTTTTCAGGCAGTCGATCTGACTGATCGCCTGGGCGACGGTGTTTTGCCATACTAAAGAACAGGCGCTGAAGTCAAATGTGGCTGTTTTATTATCCCGTTGCGACACGCTACAGGCTAAGCGACGTAACTGGGTCAAGTTGTCTGCTTGCTGAACAGGAACTCCGGGAAAGCGGCGATGGCTTAACGTGGTGTGTACAACTTCGGGCGGAAAAACGACAGCAATATCTTTCGCCAGCCACGGTAAAACATCATCTGTATTTTTGTCAGCCACACGGGCTTCTGCTACGCAAAAGGGTTGTTCCTGAATAATGGTGGATAAGGCCGCTACCTTGAGAGAATCCGTTACCGTTTGGGAAGGTTGCAAAGAATTATCCTTCGCTTGCTCCACATACCCCTTCTTCATCTTCTCCGCAATCAGCCTCAGTTCCGCTTTTTCCGCCGCCGCAGCATCAGCAAAGCTTTTTACCTGGCTTTGCCCGTTGGTACCAACTTTGCCCCAACTAATATGCAGCTCGTTTCCCTGTTGCTCCACTGCCCAGAATTTATGTGATTTTTCGTCCTGATAAATATAGGTTTTCATTGCAAAGTCCTTTTAATCAAAAAGTGATTCAACATCGTTAATCAACTCGCTGGCGGTGATGTCGTCGAGCATGGAAAAAGTAAGTAAAGGTTGTTTACCGTAGCGATCATCTGGCGAGGTGATTTTTACGCTTTCAACAGGTAACAGGTCGCCATAACCTGTTTCACCATAAATTAATGAAAAATGTTCTGTTTCAAGTTCGAGATCGCCATAAGGGGTAGATTTGCGCATCGCATAGACGCTGCCGCTTTCTTCCAGACGTTGCCAGCCTCGGCGCTCTAGCCCGACAATACGTCCGGCCTGACAGAGCTGTCCTTGCCAGCGTGTCAGGTCGTGGGTATTCCGTTCATTATCAGCAAGACGATAACTACCACGATCGAGCTGTTGGAAGGGGGGAAGCAGTTCGTAATCAGCGTAAATTTGCCTGAATGCAGCGGCAGATTCAGGGGGGATTTCCAGCACATGCGGTATACCGATGTTTCCTGCTGGCAGCGTGAATAACTCATCCTGCGCATCGCTGTAAGTGCTGTCTTCTGCGACCCGGAAGCAGGCA
>SKET01001190.1_pt1 | contig 18392 bp, 15 predicted proteins | sample 4841461 | NCBI WGS metagenome assembly SKET01 (sample SAMN11008802, study PRJNA524170) | human gut metagenome | biome: Human fecal sample; material: Feces; isolation source: fecal sample from pouch patient p5 | host: Homo sapiens | place: Israel: Tel-Aviv | collected 2014-02-13
CTTTCACTGAAGAGTCTGACGGTGTGCGCCTGGATATCGATTTCACTTTTGCCTGCGAAGCTGAAATGTTGATCTTCCAGCTGGGTCTGCGTTAATTCCTCTCGGGTATATACGCCCCTGTCAGTTCCTGGCGGGGGCGTTTTATTTTCTCTTCCCCTGTCTTCACTGTGTCATAGCTCCCACTTTCCTTTTTCTCCGCTTGGCTAAATGTAAAAAAATGGTTAAGACTATGATCAGGTCAGACCACTTTATTTATTTTTTTACAGGGGAGTGTTATGGGTCAGGTTTTACCGCTGGTTACCCGCCAGGGCGATCGTATCGCCATTGTTAGCGGTTTACGTACGCCTTTTGCCCGTCAGGCGACGGCTTTTCATGGCATTCCCGCTGTTGATTTGGGGAAGATGGTCGTAGGCGAATTGCTGGCACGCAGCGAGATCCCCGCCGAAGTGATTGAACAACTGGTTTTTGGTCAGGTCGTACAAATGCCTGAAGCCCCCAACATTGCGCGTGAAATTGTTCTTGGCACCGGAATGAATGTCCATACCGATGCTTACAGCGTCAGCCGCGCTTGTGCTACCAGTTTTCAGGCGGTTGCAAACGTCGCCGAAAGCCTGATGGCGGGAACTATTCGTGCGGGGATTGCCGGCGGGGCAGATTCCTCTTCCGTATTGCCCATTGGTGTTAGTAAAAAACTGGCGCGCGTGTTGGTGGATGTCAACAAAGCCCGCACGATGAGCCAACGACTGAAACTTTTTTCTCGCCTGCGTTTGCGTGACTTAATGCCCGTACCGCCTGCGGTGGCGGAGTATTCCACAGGCTTGCGGATGGGCGACACCGCCGAACAAATGGCGAAAACCTACGGTATTACTCGCGAACAGCAAGATGCGCTGGCGCACCGTTCACATCAGCGTGCTGCTCAGGCATGGTCAGAAGGTAAGCTCAAAGAAGAGGTAATGGCCGCCTACGTTCCTCCTTATAAACAACCGCTCGCGGAAGACAACAATATTCGCGGCAATTCCACGCTTGCTGATTACGCAAAGCTGCGTCCGGCGTTTGATCGCAAACACGGGACGGTAACGGCAGCAAACAGTACACCGCTGACCGATGGCGCAGCGGCGGTGATCCTGATGACTGAATCACGGGCGAAAGAATTGGGCCTGGTGCCGCTGGGATATCTGCGTAGCTACGCATTTACCGCTATTGATGTCTGGCAGGACATGTTGCTCGGCCCGGCCTGGTCAACGCCGCTGGCGCTGGAACGCGCTGGATTGACGATGGCCGATCTGACATTGATTGACATGCACGAAGCCTTTGCCGCCCAGACGCTGGCTAATATTCAGTTGCTTGGCAGCGAACGTTTTGCGCGCGACGTACTGGGGCGTTCCCATGCTACTGGTGAAGTGGACGATAGTAAGTTTAACGTGCTTGGTGGTTCCATTGCGTACGGGCATCCCTTCGCAGCGACTGGAGCGCGGATGATTACCCAGACATTGCATGAACTTCGCCGTCGCGGCGGTGGATTTGGCTTAGTGACCGCTTGTGCTGCTGGTGGGCTTGGTGCGGCAATGGTTCTGGAGGCGGAATAATGGAAATGGCATCAGCTTTTACTCTTAATGTTCGTCTGGACAACATTGCAGTCATCACCATCGACGTTCCCGGTGAGAAAATGAATACCCTGAAGGCGGAGTTTGCCTCGCAGGTGCGCACCATTATTAAGCAACTTCGCGAAAACAAAGAATTACGTGGAGTTGTATTTATCTCAGCGAAACCGGACAACTTTATCGCCGGAGCAGACATCAACATGATCGGCAACTGCAAAACGGCGCAAGAAGCGGAAGAGCTGGCGCGGCAGGGGCAACAGTTAATGGCGGAGATTCATGCTCTGCCTGTTCCGGTTATCGCGGCTATTCATGGCGCTTGCCTGGGGGGCGGGCTGGAACTGGCACTGGCGTGTCATGGCCGCGTCTGCAGTGACGATCCTAAAACGGTGCTTGGCTTGCCGGAAGTTCAGCTTGGATTATTGCCAGGTTCAGGCGGCACCCAGCGTTTACCGCGCCTGATAGGTGTCAGCACAGCATTAGAGATGATCCTCACTGGAAAACAACTTCGGGCGAAACAGGCATTAAAGCTGGGGCTGGTGGATGACGTCGTTCCGCAATCCATTTTACTGGAATCCGCCGTTGAGTTGGCAAAGCATGATCGACTATCTTCCCGCCCGCTACCTGTACGCGAGCGCATTCTGGCGGGGCCGCTAGGTCGTGCACTGTTGTTCAAAATGGTCGGCAAGAAAACAGAGCAGAAAACTCAGGGGAACTATCCGGCGACAAAACGCATTCTTGAAGTCATCGAAACCGGATTAGCGCAAGGCACCAGCAGCGGCTATGACGCGGAAGCCCGTGCCTTTGGTGAACTGGCGATGACACCACAATCGCAGGCTCTGCGTAGTATCTTTTTTGCCAGTACCGAAGTGAAGAAAGATCCGGGCAGTGATGCTCCGCCTGCGCCGTTAAATAGCGTAGGGATTTTAGGCGGTGGCTTGATGGGGGGCGGTATTGCTTATGTTACTGCTTGTAAAGCGGGCTTGCCGGTCAGAATTAAAGATATCAACCCGCAGGGCATAAATCATGCATTGAAGTACAGCTGGGATCAGTTGGAGGGCAAAGTGCGCCGCCGACATCTCAAAGCCAGCGAACGTGACAAACAGCTGGCATTAATTTCGGGAACAACGGATTATCGCGGCTTTGCCCATCGTGACTTAATTATTGAAGCAGTGTTTGAAAATCTCGAATTAAAACAAAAGATGGTGGCGGAAGTAGAGGGAAATTGCGCCACTCATACCATCTTCGCTTCGAATACGTCATCTTTACCAATTAGTGATATTGCCGCTCACGCCTCGCGGCCGGAGCAGGTTATCGGTCTTCATTTCTTCAGCCCGGTAGAAAAAATGCCGCTGGTGGAGATCATTCCCCATGCGGGGACATCGGCGCAAACCATCGCTACAACGGTAAAACTGGCGAAAAAACAGGGAAAAACGCCAATTGTTGTGCGTGACAAAGCCGGGTTTTATGTCAATCGCATTTTAGCGCCTTACATCAATGAAGCTATCCGCATGTTGACTGAAGGTGAACGGGTTGAGCATATCGATGCCGCACTGGTCAAGTTTGGTTTTCCGGTGGGACCAATCCAACTTTTGGATGAGGTAGGAATCGATACCGGGACTAAAATTATTCCTGTACTGGAAGCCGCTTATGGAGAACGTTTTAGCGCGCCTGCAAATGTTGTTTCTTCAATTTTGAATGACGATCGCAAAGGCAGAAAAAATGGTCGGGGTTTCTATCTTTATGGGCCGAAAGGGCGTAAAAGCAAAAAACAGGTCGATCCTGCTATTTATCCGCTGATTGGCGCGCAAGGGCAGGGGCGACTCTCCGCACCGCAGGTTGCTGAACGGTGTGTGATGATGATGCTGAATGAAGCTGTACGTTGTCTGGACGAGCAGGTTATCCGTAGCGTGCGTGACGGGGATATCGGCGCGGTATTTGGAATTGGGTTTCCGCCGTTTCTCGGTGGCCCATTTCGCTATATCGACGCTCTCGGTGCGGCAGAAGTGGTTGCAATAATGCAACGTCTGACCGCGCGGTACGGTTCTCGTTTTACCCCTTGCGATCGTTTAGTTGAGATGAGCGAGCGTGGGGAAAGTTTTTGGAAAACAACTGCAACTGACCTGCAATAAGAAGGTCAAAGTTATATGAATCCGCGCTGAATGGCGGAGTGTTGGTCAAAATGTAAACGCATATTGACTATACTTACGCCATTGAGGTAAAAAACAGCGTTTCATTCGGTGAATGGATAAGGCACAATGCCGGCCACCGTTTTCTTTCTCTGGTTTCAGATGAAAGAAAACGGGCGAATCTGGTTAACAAAAGCGGTGCAATATGCAAGTTTTTATCATGCGTCACGGCGACGCAGCCCTCGATGCCGCCAGTGATTCGGTTCGTCCTCTGACCACTAATGGTTGTGACGAATCTCGCCTGATGGCGAACTGGCTGAAAGGTCAAAAAGTGGAAATCGAACGTGTTCTGGTGAGCCCGTTCCTGCGAGCCGAGCAAACACTGGAAGAAGTGGCGGATTGTATGGACCTGCCTTCCAGTGTAGAAGTTCTGCCTGAGCTAACGCCCTGTGGCGATGTTGGTCTGGTCAGTGCGTATCTCCAGGCACTGACCAACGAAGGTGTCGAGTCGGTACTGGTTATCTCCCACTTACCATTAGTCGGGTATCTGGTTGCCGAGTTATGTCCGGGCGAAACGCCGCCTATGTTTACCACTTCAGCGATTGCCAGCGTAACACTTGATCAAAGTGGAAACGGCCAATTCAACTGGCAGATGAGCCCGTGTAATCTGAAGATGGCAAAAGCAATTTAAAAGCTCATATGCCCGGTTGCGTACGCGTATACCGGGCAAATTTTTTCTGTCCTAATTGTGATCATATTTTACATATCACGAATTTTATTATCTTTCTTGTTATTGAAACTGGTAATAACACAGTGGAATAATGGTTTTGTATCTTGAATATAAATTAATTAATTTAATCAAGAATGAATCTTAGCAATAAATAAATGCAAAATCATTATAAATTCTTTTAGTGGTTTTTATATCCAATTCATTCATATCGGTTATGAAGTTTTTCTTTTTTTTGATGGCGCGCATGTATTTTTATTGAAAATCGAGAGAGATATTCTGGTTGTGTATTGATTAATTAAATCTACATAAAGTCTTTAAGTATTACTACATTGCTTATTTTTAAAGATAAGACCAACATAACGACACACCAGAGAATATCTGTTTACATTCTATGATTATTTGGGACATATGATGTTCAATGGTTAACTAAAAGTGTCAGACATAATATATACAATAATATTATGTCAGTTGCTTGTATTATACATTTTAATGATTTAAGGACAAATAATGAGTAAGTTTGCCAAAACAGCCATTGCTGCCGCAATGGTGATGGGCGCAGTTGTCTCCACGTCAGCATTTGCTGCAGGCAACAACGGTACTGCACGTTTCTATGGCACCATTGAAGACTCTCCGTGCTCTATCGTTCCAGACGATCACAAACTGGAAGTGGATTTAGGCAACATTGGTGCAGAAGCACTCAAAAACAACGGGACTACCACGCCGAAAGACTTTCAGATTCGTTTACAGGACTGCGTATTTGATACCCAAACGAACATGGAAACGACATTCACCGGTAACGTTTCTACGGGAAACGAGAATTACTACACCATTTTTAATACCGATACAGGTGCTGCGTTTAACAATGTAAGCCTGGCGATTGGTGATAAGCAAGGTACTTCCTATAAAAGCGGTGCTGGTATTAAACAGCCGATCGTAAATGACTCAGTAACCAATAAAGGCAAACCTAAACAGACGCTGAACTTCAAAGCCTGGTTAGTTGGTGCGGCTGGTACGCCTGACCTGGGTGGTTTTGAAGCAAATACCACCTTCCAGATTACCTATCTCTAAGGTAATTCACCCCCATAGCATCTCGCTATGGGGGATTTTGGCGAGTTTTTGGACTTATTATAATAATCACGGATGAATACGTGTATGCCTGACCATTCCCTTTTCCGCTTACGGGCGCTTCCCTGGTGCGTTGCCGTGGTCATCTCTGGATGCCATATCAATGCCTGGGCTGATGAAGATATTCAGTTTGATTCCCGTTTTCTGGAATTAAAAGGCGACACGAAAATCGATTTGAAGCGATTTTCAAGCCAGGGTTATGTTGAACCGGGTAAATACAGTTTACAGGTTGAGGTCAATAAACAGCCGTTACCCGGTGAATATGATATTTACTGGTATGCTGCAGAAAATGATGCCAATAAGACTTACGCCTGCCTGTCGCCAGACCTGGTGGCACTGCTTGGTTTCAAAGAAGACATTGCGAAAAATTTGCAATGGGTTCACGACGGTAAATGCCTTAAGCCAGGCCAATTTGACGGTCTGGAAATGCGTGTTGATTTAAGCCAGTCCGCGCTCCTTATCAGCTTGCCGCAGGCTTATCTTGAATACAGCGATGTCGACTGGGACCCTCCCTCGCGCTGGGATGATGGCATCTCAGGTTTAATTGCCGATTACAGCATCAACGCCCAAACCCGACACGAAGAAAATGGCGGTGATGACAGCAACGATATCAGCGGCAACGGTACGGTTGGCGTTAACCTCGGGCCGTGGCGCTTGCGAGCCGACTGGCAGAGCGATTATCAGCATACCCGCAGTAATGATGAAGAGACGGAAGACAGCACCGAAAGAAACTGGGACTGGAGCCGTTACTACGCCTGGCGCGCGTTACCGAGTCTGAAAGCCAAACTGGCACTCGGTGAAGATTACCTCGATTCCGATATTTTCGATGGCTTTAACTACATCGGCGGTAGTATCAGTACTGACGATCAAATGCTGCCGCCGAACCTGCGCGGCTATGCTCCGGATATTTCCGGCGTGGCCCATACGGCGGCGAAAGTCACCGTTAGCCAGGCCGGGCGCGTAATCTATGAAACCCAGGTGCCAGCCGGGCCATTCCGTATCCAGGATCTTGCCGATTTTAGCTCTGGTACGCTGCATGTGCGCATTGAAGAGGTGAACGGTCAGGTGCAGGAGTATGACATCAGCACTGCCTCCATGCCGTTCCTGACTCGCCCGGGCCAGGTGCGCTACAAAATTATGATGGGGCGACCACAGGAGTGGGGGCACCATGTGCAAGGCGGGTTCTTTTCCGGTGGCGAAGCGTCCTGGGGGATAGCAAACGGCTGGTCACTGTATGGCGGGGCGCTTGGCGATGAAAATTACCAGTCAGCCGCGCTTGGGATTGGTCGCGATCTTTCCGTTTTCGGTGCGATGGCCTTTGATATCACCCACTCGCATACCCGACTTGACGATTCGACCGCTTACGGAAAAAGCACGCTCGACGGTAACTCTTTCAGAGTCAGTTACTCCAAAGATTTTGATGAACTCAACAGCCGCGTCACCTTCGCCGGATACCGCTTCTCGGAAGAGAACTATATGACCATGAGCGAGTATCTGGACGCAAATGACAGCGCAATGGTTCGCTCTGGCAATGATAAAGAGATGTACACCGCCACCTATAACCAGAACTTCAGGGATGCCGGTGTTTCTGTTTACCTGAACTATACGCGCCACACCTATTGGGATCGTGAGGAACAGACCAACTACAACGTAATGCTCTCCCACTATTTCAATATGGGCGGCATTCGGAACATGAGTATCTCTCTGACCGGTTATCGCTACGAGTATGACGATAGCGCTGACAAAGGCGTCTACATCTCCTTAAGTATGCCGTGGGGCGATAGCAGCGTTGTGAGTTACAACGGCAACTACGGCAGCGGTTCAGACAGCAGCCAGGTAGGGTATTTCAGTCGTATCGATGACGCCAGTCATTATCAGATAAACGTGGGCAACAGTGAAAATCACTCCAGCGTGGATGGTTATTACAGCCGTGACGGTTCAATGGCCCATGTGGATCTCAATGCCAACTACCATGAAGGGCAGTACACCTCTGCCGGGTTGTCGCTACAGGGCGGCGCTACGCTCACGGCTCACGGTGGCGCGTTGCACCGTACTCAAAATATGGGCGGTACGCGATTACTGATTGACGCTGACGGTGTCGCGGACGTACCGGTCGAAGGAAATGGTGCAGCGGTTTACACCAATATGTTTGGTAAAGCCGTCGTTGCCGACGTCAATAACTACTACCGTAACCAGGCCACGATTGACCTGACCAGACTGCCAGAAGACGCCGAAGCCACGCAGTCAGTGGTGCAGGCGACGCTTACCGAAGGCGCCATTGGCTACCGTCAATTTGCGGTCATCAGTGGGCAAAAGGCGATGGCTGTCCTGCGCATGAGTGATGGCAGTTACCCGCCATTTGGTGCGGAAGTGAGAAACGAACATGACCAGCAGGTCGGCCTGGTTGATGATGACGGCAACGTCTATCTGGCTGGAGTAAAAGCGGGCGAACACATGCGTGTCTCATGGAATGGCGAACCCCACTGTGAGATTTCACTGCCAGACCCGCTGCCCGCCGACCTGTTCAACGGCCTGTTACTGCCGTGCAAGCAACAAGGCGCGGTGATGCCTGCGGCTCCGTCAGACATTAAACCGATGATTCAGGAACAGACGCAGCAGGTCACACCTGGCGCGGAACCCATGGCTATTTCAGCAAACCAATAACGTGATTAAGGATTGATCCATGTATACATTGACTCGCTCTGCAACACGCGCTGCCCCTGCGTTGGCGCTGCTGGTGGCGGCCACCAGTTTTACCACCCACGCATCGGTGACGCCCGACCGTACACGCCTGGTCTTCAATGAAGGCGACAAATCTATTAGCGTCACGTTGCGCAATAACGACCCGAAGCAGCCCTACCTGGCACAAAGCTGGATGGAGGACGAAAAGGGCAACAAAATCAGCTCGCCACTTACGGTACTGCCGCCGGTACAGCGTATTGATGCGATGATGAATGGGCAGGTAAAAGTCCAGGGAATGCCGGATATCAACAAGTTACCCGCCGATCGTGAGAGTATGTTCTACTTTAACGTGCGTGAAATTCCGCCAAAATCGAACAAACCTAATACGCTGCAAATTGCCCTGCAAACGCGTATCAAATTGTTCTGGCGACCAAAGGCACTGGCAAAAATTGACATGAGGGAGCCGTGGCAGCACAAGGTGACCTTAACCCGCAATGGCCAGGCGTTCACCGTCAATAACCCCACGCCCTATTACGTGATTATCAGCAATGCCAGCACGCAGAAAAATGGTAATCCGGCAGCCGGGTTTACGCCGCTGGTCATGCCGCCGAAATCGTCCGCACCGTTGAATGTGAAGATGGACACTGTGCCGGTGCTGACTTACGTCAACGACTACGGCGCGCGATTGTCGCTGAACTTTAAATGCACTGGCAATAATTGCCAGGTGGATGCAGAGCAAAGCCGCAAAGGCTGATGCCGGGAGAGTCTTATGAAATACACGTTTCTGGTGGGAACGGGCATTTTTCTCCTGAGCGGCTGGCTGATGGGGAACCTTGCTGTGGCAGCGGAAAGTAAACCGGTGTTATTGACGTTGCGCGTTCTGGTGGATGGGCCGCCGTCCTGTTCCGTAAAGGGGAGCAATGTGCAATTTGGCGAAGTCTACATTAGCAAAATCAATGGCACGAATTACCGCACCACGCAGCCGCTTTATACCCTGAACTGTAGTAGCAGGGCTTCAGGTGTTGATGATCTGCGGATGCAGCTTAAAGGCACCACTACCGTGATTAACGGGGAAACTGTTATTGCGACCGAAATACCCGGCCTGGGCATTCGCATTGAAAATGGTGCCGATAACTCTCTGTTCAGAGTGGGTGAAGGTAACTGGTCTGATTTTAATGTTAACCAGTTGCCCAACCTCACAGCGGTGCCGGTAAAACAGAGCGGAGTGCAGCTTACGCCAGCGGAATTTAACGCCAGTATGACGATGGTGGTGGATTACCAATGAAAAAACGCTTGTTACTTTTACTCTGCACCTGCGGTGGCGTTGCGCTGGCGGCTGACGATGACATCACCTTCCACGGTACGCTGGTGGCACCGCCTGCCTGTGCTATCAGCGATGGAAAGACCCTCGAAGTGGAATTTCGCGATCTCATCATCGACAGTATCAACGGAGACTATGGCCGCAAGGAAGTGGAATATAGTCTGAGCTGTGACTCTGACACGCGCGATCCCGAGTGGGTTATGACACTCACCTGGACGGGTACGCAGACCGCCTACAATGACTCGGCTATCGAAACAGACGTTCCCGGCTTTGGTATTGAACTTCAGCACGATGGTCAGCCTTTTAAGCTGAATACTCCGCTTACTATTAACGCCACCGATTTTACCCAAAAGCCGAAGCTGGAAGCCGTGCCAGTGAAGTCAGCCGATGCGGTGCTGAGTGATACCACGTTTTCAGCCTATGCAACATTGCGGGTGGATTATCAATGAAGACAGAACGTATTTATTCGCTCGGCTATGGGCTGTTAGCGGGCCTGTTGTTGATCGGCAGCACGCGTGCCCTGGCCGTGGACAACAACCTGCATTTTTACGGCAATTTAATTAGCCGCTCTTGTACGCTGGTGGTTGATAGCGGAAATCTGGCCGAAGTCCATTTTCCAACTATCAGTCGTCGGGATCTTATGGCTGCGGGGGAGTCTGCGCACGTCCCGGTGGTGTTTAAGCTGAAAGATTGTAAGGGACCTGCGAGTTATCAGGTCCAGGTGACCCTTACCGGTACGGAAGACAGTGAACAGCCCGGTTTCCTGGCGCTGGATACCACATCAACCGCGCAGGGCGTGGGGATTGGGATGGAAACGACTGACGGTGTACGGGTGGCAATTAACGACCCAACCGGGGCGAAATTCACGCTTAGCGATGGCAGTAATGACATTAATTTCAGGGCCTGGTTACAGGCGAAAAGCGGTCGGGAAGTGACGATGGGCGATTTTACCGCCAACCTGACGGCGACCTTCGAGTATATCTAATATGAAAAAAATACGATTTCTGCTTTGCGTCATGCTGGCGCTGTGCTTTAGCCAGGGAGCCCAGGCGAAACTGGGGACAACCTATAATAACGTGTACATCTATTATGGGAGTGTTACAGGTTTCGCAAAAATTGACTTCTTCCTTGATTTGTTGACGACTAATGGGGTTTATCATGGGGAGTATTATCAGAATATACCGCTTGGCGTTGAGGTAGGAAATCTCCCTAATCAGTCATGGACCGGACCTGGAAACATACCCGCACCCAAAATCACTGTCCTTACAGGCGATTATACCGATTTGTATAAGTGCCCGGGGGTTCTCAATATTGATCCAGATACCAACTGGAGTTGCTCATATTTAAAACTATCCATAGAGGTTGACGGCTCGGCAGAGACGTGTCCGTGGATGGTGGGTTTTACGGCAAACAGTAGTGTAAATTTTTATCTTTTACATAAGGTGGAATACTACAGGGGGCCGACAAGCTATACAACAGTGTGTCCGGGTGAGCCATTAACAAACTATGATATCTCCTGGAGTGACAGCCGGGTTGAACACAGTCAAATTTTGAATCTGCAATCGACAGGTTCAGTCATTGAAAAAAACTTATCTACCTATCTGATGAAAGATGGTCAGCTTTGTGATGGCAGTAAAATAGATGAGCGCGGTGCGTATTGCCGCTTTGTCAGTCAGCAAATCACGTTTACGGCTGAAGGGTGCGATGACGCCAGAGTAACAGTCGCGCCAACGCAGCACCCTATTACCGACCGGCAACTGCACGATATGTTGGTGCGTGTTGATACCAGTAACAGGCAGGCAATAGACTCCACGTGTCGCTTTCAGTATGTATTGAATATGTTGTAGCATTATTTCACCGACCAGTTAGCTGGTCGGTGAAAGTGCATGTTGATAATGATGTCAGGGCAACTCAGGCGGCAACCACTCTTCCACTTCAATCAACACTAATAAAGCTGCATCACCGCCGTACTCTTTCGGTGCCTGGTGAAACGCCATCACATGGGGATGTTGCGCCAGCCACAGCGGCGTTTGCTGCTTCAAAATATGCTTACCATGACCATGCATCACGCAGGCGCAAAACACATGTTCACGACGGCAGGCGGCAATCAGAGCCCCAAGTTCCTGCTTAGCTTGCAATTGCGTCAAACCGTGTAAATCCAAAAACAATTCCGGCGAATAATCGCCGCGGCGCAGTTTCTTCGCTTCAAAATGGCTTACATCCGGACGGACATATTTCACCGGACCTTCGGTATTCAATAACGGTTGAAACTCATCGGAGAAATAATGGCTGGCATCGGCCTGTTCCTGAATTAACCGCTTGACCGGTACTTCGCTAATTTTTTTACGCAGCGGCCGATGGACAATGGTGTCCTGCTTTATCTGGCGGGTTCCCGCCATCAACTGGCGAAAAAGCGCCTGGTCCTCCTCGCTAAGTGATGATTTCTTTTTCATTTACATCTCTCATTTCTAATTTTCCTACAGTTTACCCGACTCGTCGTCTAATCGATCGTTTTAAACGTATTTTTCCTCACTCACCGCGCGTGAATGCTGATTTATCGTCATCTTCATGGCAAACTAGCCGCCGAAATTAATGCGACCATGCCCTGGAGGAATACGTGGATAAAATTTTCGTTGATGAAGCAGTAAATGAGCTGCAAACCATTCAGGACATGTTGCGCTGGTCGGTGAGCCGCTTCAGCGCGGCAAATATCTGGTACGGCCACGGCACCGATAACCCGTGGGATGAAGCCGTACAACTGGTGCTGCCATCGCTCTACCTGCCGCTGGATATTCCGGAAGATATGCGCACCGCGCGTCTGACTTCCAGCGAAAAACACCGTATTGTTGAGCGCGTGATCCGCCGCGTCAACGAACGCATTCCGGTGGCCTACCTGACCAACAAAGCCTGGTTCTGCGGTCATGAATTTTACGTCGATGAACGTGTGCTGGTGCCGCGCTCGCCGATTGGTGAACTTATCAACAATAAATTTGCCGGACTCATCAGCAAGCAACCGCAACACATTTTAGATATGTGCACCGGAAGCGGCTGTATTGCGATTGCCTGCGCTTATGCCTTTCCGGAAGCAGAAGTCGACGCGGTAGACATCTCTCCTGACGCGCTGGCGGTTGCTGAACAGAACATCGAAGAACATGGTCTGATCCACAACGTCATTCCGATTCGTTCCGATCTGTTCCGGGACTTGCCGAAAGTGCAGTACGACCTGATCGTCACTAACCCGCCGTACGTTGATGCGGAAGATATGTCCGACCTGCCAAATGAATACCGTCACGAGCCGGAACTGGGTCTGGCATCTGGTACTGACGGCCTGAAACTGACGCGTCGTATTCTCGGTAATGCGGCAGATTACCTTGCTGATGATGGCGTGCTGATTTGTGAAGTCGGCAACAGCATGGTACATCTTATGGAACAATATCCAGATGTTCCGTTCACCTGGCTGGAGTTTGATAACGGCGGTGATGGTGTGTTTATGCTCACCAAAGAGCAGCTTATTGCTGCACAAGAACATTTCGCGATTTATAAAGATTAAGTAAACACGCAAACACAACAATAACGGAGCCGTGATGGCTGGAAACACAATTGGACAACTCTTTCGCGTAACCACCTTCGGCGAATCGCACGGGCTGGCGCTCGGCTGCATCGTCGATGGTGTTCCGCCAGGTATTCCGCTGACGGAAGCGGACCTGCAACACGATCTCGACCGTCGTCGCCCTGGGACATCGCGCTATACCACCCAGCGTCGTGAGCCAGATCAGGTCAAAATTCTCTCCGGTGTTTTTGAAGGCGTTACTACCGGCACCAGCATTGGTTTACTGATCGAAAACACTGACCAGCGTTCTCAGGATTACAGCGCAATTAAAGACGTTTTCCGTCCAGGCCATGCCGATTATACCTACGAACAAAAATATGGCCTGCGCGATTATCGCGGCGGCGGTCGTTCTTCCGCTCGCGAAACCGCCATGCGCGTTGCAGCAGGGGCGATTGCCAAAAAATATCTCGCTGAGAAATTTGGTATAGAAATTCGCGGCTGCTTGACCCAAATGGGCGACATTCCGCTGGAAATCAAAGACTGGTCTCAGGTCGAGCAAAATCCATTCTTCTGCCCGGATCCGGACAAAATCGAAGCCTTAGATGAACTGATGCGCGCGCTGAAAAAAGAGGGCGACTCTATTGGCGCGAAAGTCACCGTGGTGGCCAGTGGCGTCCCTGCCGGACTTGGCGAGCCGGTCTTTGATCGCCTTGATGCTGACATCGCCCATGCGCTAATGAGCATTAACGCGGTGAAAGGTGTGGAAATTGGTGATGGTTTTGACGTGGTAGCGCTGCGTGGCAGCCAGAACCGTGACGAAATCACCAAAGACGGTTTCCAGAGCAACCATGCGGGCGGTATTCTCGGCGGCATCAGCAGCGGGCAGCAAATCATTGCCCATATGGCGCTGAAACCGACCTCCAGCATTACTGTGCCTGGACGCACCATTAACCGCTTTGGCGAAGAAGTTGAGATGATCACCAAAGGCCGTCACGATCCTTGTGTTGGGATCCGCGCGGTGCCGATCGCGGAAGCGATGCTGGCGATCGTTTTAATGGATCACCTGTTACGGCAACGGGCGCAAAATGCTGATGTGAAGACTGATATTCCACGCTGGTAAAAATGAACAAAACTGCGATTGCGCTGCTGGCCCTGCTTGCCAGTAGCGCCAGCCTGGCAGCGACGCCGTGGCAAAAAATAACCCAACCTGTGCCGGGTAGTGCACAATCGATAGGCAGTTTTTCAAATGGCTGTATCGTTGGTGCTGACACGCTGCCGATACAGTCCGAACATTATCAGGTCATGCGTACCGATCAGCGTCGCTATTTCGGGCACCCGGACCTGGTGATGTTTATCCAGCGTCTGAGTAGCCAGGTGAGCAATCTGGGTATGGGCACGGTGCTGATTGGCGATATGGGAATGCCTGCTGGTGGGCGTTTCAATGGCGGTCACGCCAGTCATCAGACCGGACTGGATGTGGACATCTTCCTGCAACTGCCGAAAAAACGCTGGACCTCCGCGCAACTCTTGCGCCCACAAGCATTAGATTTGGTTTCCCGCGACGGTAAACACGTTGTCCCCACGCTGTGGAAGCCCGAAATTTTCAGCTTGATTAAACTCGCCGCGCAGGACAAAGACGTCACGCGCATTTTTGTTAATCCGGCGATTAAACAACAACTTTGCCTTGATGCGGGCACCGATCGCGACTGGTTGCGCAAAGTGCGACCCTGGTTCCAGCATCGCGCCCATATGCATGTACGATTACGTTGTCCTGCCGATAGCCTGGAGTGTGAAGATCAACCTTTACCGCCACCGGGCGATGGTTGCGGGGCAGAACTGCAAAGCTGGTTTGAACCACCAAAACCGGGAACAACAAAGCCTGAGAAGAAGACACCGCCTCCGTTGCCGCCTTCCTGCCAGGCGCTACTGGATGAGCACGTGATCTAATGGAAACGTTTAATAGCCTGTTTATGGTTTCCCCGCTATTACTGGGACTCCTCTTTTTTGTCGCCATACTGGCGGGATTTATCGACTCTATTGCCGGGGGCGGTGGGCTACTCACCATTCCGGCATTAATGGCGGCGGGGATGTCTCCGGCTAACGCGCTGGCAACCAATAAACTGCAAGCCTGCGGTGGCTCTATTTCTGCCACTATCTACTTTATTCGGCGCAAAGTGGTTAGCTTAAGCGATCAGAAACTTAATATCGCCATGACCTTTATCGGCTCAATGAGCGGCGCTTTGCTGGTGCAGTACGTTCAGGCTGATGTCTTGCGGCAGATTTTGCCCATTCTGGTGATTTGTATTGGTCTTTATTTCTTACTGATGCCCAAATTGGGAGAAGAAGATCGCCAGCGTCGGATGTATGGACTGCCATTTGCGCTGGTGGCGGGGGGCTGCGTTGGTTTTTACGATGGATTCTTTGGCCCGGCTGCCGGATCGTTTTACGCGTTAGCCTTCGTTACGCTGTGCGGCTTTAACCTCGCCAAAGCCACGGCCCACGCCAAATTACTCAACGCAACGTCAAACATCGGCGGTTTGCTGCTGTTTATTCTCGGCGGCAAAGTGATTTGGGCGACAGGATTTGTGATGCTGGTGGGGCAGTTCCTCGGCGCGCGCATGGGGTCAAGACTGGTGTTGAGCAAAGGACAAAAGCTGATTCGCCCGATGATTGTTATCGTCTCGGCGGTGATGAGTGCCAAATTACTTTATGATAGCCACGGACAGGAGATCCTCAACTGGTTGGGGATGAACTAATGAATAGTACACACCACTATGAGCAGTTGATTAAAATTTTTAATAGCTGCTTTGCCGATGAATTTAATACCCGTCTGATTAAAGGCGACGACGAACCGATCTATCTTCCTGCTGATGCGGAAGTACCGTATAACCGAATCGTCTTCGCTCATGGCTTTTATGCCAGCGCCATCCACGAGATTTCGCACTGGTGTATTGCCGGGAAAGCGCGCCGTGAGCTGGTTGATTTCGGCTACTGGTATTGCCCGGACGGACGCGATGCCCAGACGCAAAGTCAGTTTGAAGCTGTTGAAGTGAAGCCGCAGGCGCTGGACTGGTTGTTCTGTGTGGCGGCGGGATATCCGTTTAATGTCAGTTGCGACAATCTGGAAGGGGATTTCGAACCGGACCGCGTGGTATTTCAACGGCGGGTACATGCACAGGTGATGGATTATCTGGCAAACGGTATTCCCGAGCGTCCGGCACGCTTCATTAAAGCACTACAAAATTATTATCACACGCCGGAACTTACGGCGGAACAGTTCCCGTGGCCGGAAGCGCTCAACTGAAGCCTGCGCCACGTTTTACAATGAGGAAAGAAGATGATCGCGGAGTTTGAATCACGCATTCTGGCATTAATCGACGGTATGGTTGACCATGCCAGTGATGATGAGTTGTTTGCCAGTGGGTATTTGCGTGGCCACCTGACATTAGCCATCGCAGAACTGGAAAGTGGTGATGACCACTCCGCCCAGGCGGTACATACGACCGTTAGCCAGAGTCTGGAAAAAGCCATTGGTGCCGGTGAGTTGTCGCCGCGAGACCAGGCGCTGGTGACCGATATGTGGGAAAACCTGTTTCAGCAGGCGTCACAGCAGTAAGTAATGTGCCGGATAAGGCGTTCACGCCGCATCCGGCAAACACTGCCAAAGCAGATTACCCCGCCTTAATCGCTTTACCCTTCAACAACTTCCGCACCCATAACCGATTTGGATTTAACGCCGCCAGCGTATTGCTATCCATCGGAATCGGTTCGTCGCTCATCTGCGCTGCCAGAATCTCGGCACACAGCGGGGCAGAACACAAACCACGCGAACCTAAAGCCGCAAGCATAAAAAGATCGTCATAAACCGGCGCGCTGACCGCGTTGTCTTTCTGTTCCGCCAGAGAGGCATATTCTGCGAGCGTTGCCTCATAATCAGGGACATTGCCTACCATTGGCAGATGATCACGAGTGGCACAACGCACACCGCAGCGAGCGTCTTTATCACTGACATCAACCTCTTTTGCCCACTGCGCCTGTGGGAAACAATCAATCAACCGCTGGCGATTCTGCTGCTGATCTTCATCACTGTACGCCGTATCTTCGCTGCCGCGATGATAACTGGCACCAATACAATGGTGCTGATTCGCCGGATTTTGTGGCGTGAGATAACCGTCATAGCACAGCACCTGCTTCAGCTTCACCAGTTCCGGCGTTGTTGGAATATGGCTGACCTGACCGGCAACGGAATACATCGGCAGAGACGACGTTTGGCTGAAACCGCTGATTTGATACCCGTTCGCCAGTACCACCACGCTATGCGTCGCTTGCTGATCACCCGCAAAATTCAATAACCAACAGTCATCCTTACGGGATAAATCCTTTAACTGATGTTGATAACAAATCTGCAAACCCTGCTGTTGCGCCAGTTCCAGCACATTACGGGTCAGCTCTGCCGGACACAGCCAACCACCTTGCGGATAAGTAATACCGCTGCAATTTGTCGCAACGCCCGTAATTTGTTCAACCGCCTTAGCATCAACGGCCACAGCCAGTTCTGCGGGTAAATCCATCGACAGCATTTGTGCGATTTTGTGCTGACTTTTCTCATCCCAGCCTAACTGCGTGACGCCGCACCAGTCATGATCAAATTTAACGGGCAATAAATCGTAAAGCCGACGAGCAAAAGTAAACGCATTGGAGAAAAACCGGTTTAGTGCTTCATCATGTTTACTTAAGAGCGGATACAGCGCCCCCTGGCGATTGCCGGAAGCACCGAGCGCGGGGGCCTCATCCCCACAATAAAGCGTAACCTGCCATCCACGACGTAATAGCGCCAGCGACAACAATGCGCTGGCGATACCACCGCCAATAATCGCCGCTTCCCGTTTGTTGCTACCCGTACGGTTAAACCACGGCGTGGAACAGGGGAGGGGTAATGTCTGTTCCATTACCCCACAAAGCATCTCCCGTTTACGCCCAAACCCTTTGCGCTTTTGCATGGTGAATCCGGCTTCCTGCAAACCCCGGCGGACAAAACCGGCAGACGTAAATGTCGCTAGCGTACCGCCCGGACGCGCCAGCCTTGCCATGGCGTTAAACAGATTTTGCGTCCACATATCCGGGTTTTTCGCTGGCGCAAAGCCGTCCAGAAACCAGGCATCTACTTTTTGATTTAGCGAATCGTCCAGTTGGCTGGTCAGTTCGTTAATATCGCCAAACCATAAATCCAGCGTCACGCGGCCTTCATCGAGCAATA
>SKET01001197.1_pt1 | contig 18288 bp, 11 predicted proteins | sample 4841461 | NCBI WGS metagenome assembly SKET01 (sample SAMN11008802, study PRJNA524170) | human gut metagenome | biome: Human fecal sample; material: Feces; isolation source: fecal sample from pouch patient p5 | host: Homo sapiens | place: Israel: Tel-Aviv | collected 2014-02-13
ATCACCACACTGTCTAGTCTAACAGCGAAACGGTTCATTGTCAACCTTTACAAAAAATTATTTACTTTTTTCTTCAAGGTAGTCAATTTTAACAAGCCTCAGTCCCTGTGGTGGAACTGTCATTCCTGCTGCCTGGCGATCCTTTGCCTCAAGAATGGCCGGAATCTGTTCCGGGGCAATTGCTCCTCTTCCGACTCCGATCAACGTACCTGCAAGAATCCGGACCATATTGTAGAGGAATCCATTTCCACGGACACGAATTGTAATAAGCTCTTCCTCTTTCTCTACTTCCAGATCATAAATCGTGCGAACCGTATCTTCCACCTGAGTATGAACATTACAGAAGCTCTTAAAGTCATGCTCCCCTTTCAGGTATTCTGCTGCTTCTCTCATCTTCTCAAGATCAAGATCAAATGAAACATGATACGTGTCTCTTCTTCTCATCGGATCCGGGAACTTGCTATTTAAGATCTTGTACTCATACGTTTTCTCCGTATCACAATATCTTGGATGCCAGTCTGCTTCCACCTCATCTGATGCCACAACCACAATATCTTCCGGAAGCAGTGGATTCAATGCATAAGCAAATCGGTCTGCCGGGATTGTAGACTCTGTGTCAAATACAGCAACGTTTCCCTTCGCATGGACTCCCGCATCTGTGCGGCTTGCCCCGATCACGATAATCTCTTCCTTCGTAAGTCTAGAGATTGCCTGATTCAATTCACCTTCAATCGTCGGCACTTCCGGCTGCACCTGCCATCCACAATAAGCAGTGCCGTCATATGCCACCCTTAATCTGATTCTTCTCATATCTGTTCTTTCTCCTAATACTATGAGAAACACGCTCCGCGAGTTTCTCAAGTTATCGCGGCAGTCGCCAAGGTCTCGTGCAAGCACGGACTTTGACTCGTTGCTCGCGTAAATAAAAGGGACAGAAATCTCCGTCCCTCTTCTCTATTTATTTTATTCTAAAAAATCCACAATTTAAACGGCACAAATCTTCCGATCACTACAATCGCGATCAGATATCCCCATGTGATTGCATAAGCAAGTCTGTCCTGATAATGATATTTCAAAGGCTTCATCTTTGTACGCCCTTCGCCACCATGATAACAGCGGGCTTCCATTGCCATCGCCAGATCATTCGCTCTTCGGAATGCAGACACGAAAAGCGGAACAAGAATCGGAATCATTGCCTTTGCTCTCTGGATAATATTTCCTGATTCAAAATCAGCTCCTCTTGCAATCTGTGCCTTCATGATCTTGTCTGTCTCTTCCAGCAGAATCGGAATAAAACGCAGTGCAATAGACATCATCATCGAAATTTCGTGTACCGGTACATGGATTCGGTTCAGTGGATGAAGCAGCTTCTCCAGTCCATCTGTCAGTCCGTTCGGAGTCGTTGTAAATGTCATCAAAGAAGAACCTGCAACAAGCAGTACAAGACGGACTGCCATGAACACAGAAGTACGAAGCCCTGTCTCTGTGATCGTAATGATTCCCCAATGGAATAACACTGCACCGCCTCTTGTAAGGAACAAGTTCATAGCCACTGTAAACAATAACAAGATCACAATCGGCTTAAGTCCTTTTCCAATAAACTTTGCCGGGACTTTAGAAACGTGAATCATGCACGCAAGAAATACAAATGCCAATGCATATCCAAGCACACTGTTCTGCACAAATAAAGAAACCAAAAAGATCAGTGTGCAGACAATCTTCACACGCGGATCCAGTCTGTGGATCGGACTCTGCGCCGGATAATACTGTCCTATCGTAATATCTCTAATCATGACTGCACCTCCTGTCTCTTCTTCAGGAAGTTGTAGATCTCGTCCGCAGCCTCTTCCACAGTTGTCGCATCTGCTGATACATCAAATCCTTTTTCTTTCAGATCATGCATTACATATGTTACCTGTGGTGCTGCCAGTCCAACAGCCTCAAGCTCTTTATAATGGCGGAACACTTCTTCCGGTGTACCGTCAAGCATCTTTTCTCCATCATTCATCACGATCAGGCGCTCCACGTATTTTGCAACATCTTCCATACTATGGGAAACAAGAATTACTGTCATTCCGGTCTTCTCATGAAGCAATTTTACCTGATCTAAGATCTCATCTCGTCCCTTCGGATCCAGTCCGGCTGTCGGCTCATCCAGAACAAGTACCTTCGGATGCATTGCAAGAATTCCCGCGATTGCCACACGACGCTTCTGACCTCCGGATAATTCAAATGGGGACTGCTTATAATATTTCTCCGGAAATCCTACAAGCTCCAAGGCTTCTCTTGCCTGCTTCTCGCACTCTTCCTTGGAAAGTCCCTGGTTCTTCGGTCCAAAACACACATCACTTAACACATCAACTTCAAACAACTGATACTCTGGATACTGGAACACAAGTCCTACCTGTGTACGCAGTTTCTTCATATCATATCCGTCCTCGTAAATGTTCTGCCCCTCATAAAGTAATTTCCCTGATGTTGCTTTCATCAGACCGTTCAAATGCTGGATCAAGGTTGATTTTCCCGAACCCGTGTGTCCAATGATTCCCACAAACTGTCCCTGCGGAATCTCCAGACTGACATCCTTCAGTGCATGATGCTCATATGCAGTTCCCGGGCTATATACATAACTGATATTTTCTAATTTAATTGACATAAGGCATCCACCAATTCTTCCCTTCTAAGAATTCCTTTCGGCAGCGGAACTCCTTTTTGAATCAATGCGTCTGCCAGCATTGTCACCTGTGGTACATCCATACGGTACTTCTTGAGTTCATCTACCCGGCTGAAGATTTCTTTCGGTGTACCATGCATCACCACATGCCCTTCATCCATTACAAATACCTGATCCGCATCGATCACTTCTTCCATATAATGTGTGATCAGGATCACCGTAACATTCTTCTCTTTTCGAAGCTGCTCTACCGCTTCAATAACTTCTTTTCGTCCATTCGGATCAAGCATCGCTGTCGGCTCATCAAGCACGATACACTTCGGCTCCATCGCGATCACTCCTGCGATTGCCACCCTCTGCTTCTGACCGCCGGACAGTTTATTCGGAGAATCCTTTCTGCGCTCCAGCATACCGACTGCACGCAGACTGTTCTCTACCCGTTTCCAGATCTCATCCGTAGGAACTCCTAAGTTCTCCGGACCGAATCCTACTTCCTCTTCCACAACAGTTCCAATGATCTGGTTATCCGGATTCTGAAATACCATTCCGGCGCTCTGTCTGATGTTCCAAAGCTCATTCGGATCTTTCGTATCTCTTCCGTCCACCCACATCGTTCCACCTGTCGGGACAAGAATCGCATTCATATGCTTCGCCAGGGTAGACTTTCCTGAACCGTTGTGTCCAAGAATCGCCACAAAAGACCCCTGCGGGACATCAATGTCAACTCCGTCAATGGCGCGATGGGATCCGATCACATTACCTTCTTCGTCTCGTTTATCATATTCAAATACAAGCTTTTCAGCACGTATCATTCCCATGGAATATACCGCCTTTCTTATTATAAAAATGCATAAGAAAATAAAACTTTCTAATGTCTCTGTATCGTTATTAGTTGCATAAGGCGAACTGCTGAAAAGCAATTCAAAATTTATTTTACGGTATCGCAAAAAGATTTGCAAGCATGCATACAGTAAAATACAGTAAAATGCGAAAATTTAGTTATTACAGCACCTTTCGTCCATTGAACCTCCATTCCGATTATGATATTCTTATCTTATTAGGATATAGAACAGAAATGGTTACTGTTCTGAGTAATACTAGAATGAGGAGGCACATATTATGTCAAAATACGTTATGGCATTAGATGCCGGAACCACAAGTAACCGCTGCATTTTATTTAATAAAAAAGGGGAAATCTGCAGCGTCACACAGAGAGAATTCACACAACATTTTCCGAAACCGGGCTGGGTTGAGCACGATGCGGATGAAATCTGGGCAAGCATGCTCGGAGTTGCTGTGGAGGCTATGAACATCATCGGCGCAGAACCTTCTGATATCGCTGCAATCGGTATCACGAACCAGCGCGAGACAACAATCGTATGGGATAAAAATACCGGCGATCCTATCTGCCACGCGATTGTCTGGCAGTGTCGTCGTACTGCTGAATTCTGCGATTCTTTGAAGGAAAAAGGACTGACAGAAAAGTTCCGTCAGAAAACCGGCCTTGTACTTGATGCTTATTTCTCCGGAACAAAGATCCGCTGGATCCTCGATAATGTTCCGAAAGCAAGAGAACGTGCCGAGCGCGGAGAACTGCTCTTTGGTACAGTAGAGACCTGGCTGATCTGGAAACTGACGAAAGGCGCAGTACATGTTACAGACTACTCCAACGCATCACGAACCATGCTTTTCAATATCAATACATTAGACTGGGATGACGAGATTCTCGAAGAACTTCAGATCCCACGCTGTATGCTTCCGACACCGAAGCCTTCCAGCTGCATTTACGGAGAGACAGATCCTTCCGTCCTCGGCGGAGCGATCCCGATCGCCGGTGCTGCCGGAGATCAGCAGTCTGCACTTTTCGGTCAGACCTGCTTTAAACCGGGAGATGCGAAGAATACTTACGGAACCGGATGCTTCCTTCTGATGAACACCGGAGAGAAACCTGTCTTTTCCAACAATGGACTGGTCACCACGATTGCCTGGGGACTTGACGGAAAGGTTACATATGCTCTGGAAGGTTCTATCTTTGTCGCCGGTGCGGCAATCCAGTGGCTGCGTGATGAACTGCGCCTGATTGATTCCGCTGACGACTGCGAATATATGGCAAAGAAAGTGAAAAATACAAACGGCTGTTATGTTGTACCTGCTTTCACCGGACTCGGTGCTCCATATTGGGATCAGTATGCCCGCGGAACGATCGTCGGTCTGACACGTGGGGTAAATAAATACCATATCATCCGTGCAACCCTCGAATCTCTCGCTTATCAGGCATATGACGTCCTGACTGCCATGAAGGCAGACTCCGACATTAATCTTGCCTCCCTGAAAGTAGACGGCGGCGCAAGCGCAAATAACTTCCTGATGCAGACACAGGCTGATCTGATCAACGCACCTGTCCACCGTCCGGTCTGCGTTGAGACGACTGCTATGGGAGCTGCTTATCTGGCTGGTCTTGCAGTCGGCTACTGGAACAGTCTTGAAGAAATCAAAGAGAACTGGGCGATCGATCAGATCTTTGAACCTTCGATTGATCCGGAAGTCCGCGAAAAGAAACTGAAAGGCTGGCACAAGGCTGTCAAATATTCCTTCGACTGGGCGAAAGAAGATTAACATTTTTATATCTTTGAAAACGAATTTCTGCATAAAGAGCATATAGAAAAGCTGCTGTCCGTCTGTTGTTCACGAGTCCCGCAAGCAACAGTTCAGACAGCAGCTTTTTACATTTCATATTCTTCTCTTTTATTTACAGCTCATCAAGACTTTCCTTGAATCCCTCTCCAAGCACCTCACTCGTCTCAGTGAACATTACAAACGCAGAGTCATCTACCTGGTAAACTGCATTTTTCACAAGATACGCTTCTGACTTGGAACATGCACAGAGCAGAACATTTCTCTTACTCTTTGTATAAGTACCCATTCCTTCCAAAGATGTTACACCACGGTCGGTGATTCTTCCAATCTCTTCCGCTGTTTCCTCTCCCTTCGATGTAACAATGATTGCAAGTGTTCCTGCACCGATTCCGTAAAGAATCTTGTCAATTACCACAGAGCAGACAAATACTGCGATCAATCCATAAAGAACTGAGTCAACATCACCGAATACCGGCCATCCAATTAAAATAATGATCAAGTCGATCAACAACGTCAGTCGACCAAGAGACATATGTGGTCTCTTCTTTTTGATCGTCATCGTCAGGAAATCTGCTCCGCCCGAAGAAGAACCTCTCATATAGAAAAGAACCATCCCAAGTCCAAGCAATGCTCCCGAGTAAATCGCTGCAAGCAGACGCTGTCCTGTATAGTATGGGAACATCGGAAATACAAGATCGACAAAAATGGTTGAAATAATCATTGTCCTCGCAGTCTTCATCAAAAACCGCTTTCCTACTGTTTTGTAACTGATGATGACCAGTGGAATATTCAGGATTAGCGTCATTGTACCGACCGGAAGATTCCATAACTTGTTCATAATCAAGGCAATACCTGAAATTCCTCCAGGCGCAAAATTTCCTCCCTCTGCAAATGTATAGATTCCGGCACCAAACAAAATACTTCCTATAATATCATACAAAATATCCACTGCAAGCTCTTTCTTCGGATGCTCAGCCCGCATCTTTTTATTCTCCATCATACCATTTCCCTCTCGTTTACATCTTATTTTCTATTCTGTCGCTTTTGCGTTCGGATAAATCTTCTCCATCTTCGCATCATCGTAATGCTCATCTGCCCATTTCTGAATGCTGTTTTCCGCTACAACGCCCTTTCCACGTTCGTCATAACGAACAAGTGCAATACATGACACAGCCACATTACAGACCATGAAAATGATCAAAAACCAGGTAAGCATCTTCCCTGTCAGCATCGGGATTTTCTCAATCCATGCGGAAATATATGGGTAAATCTTCTTAAACCAGACAACTGCTGCAATTCCCCAGAAGAAGCAGTATAATAAGTTGATTCGGCCTCCTAAGTTAAATGGAATCTCGCTATAGTCCCAAAATACTTTCCCGAATACAATTTCCGTAAACACACTACAAAGATATTCATACGCTCCACCGAGCAATGTACCGATGATAAATAAGAAGCTGTCACTCTTATCTTTATATTTGTAAAGCATTGCTGTCACAAGTGCGATCGCCAGTCCCCAGACAATACTGAACGGTCCCCAGACCACACTGGAGCGACTCATCCACACACCTGCCGTGATTCTGCAGAAAATCGTCTCTGTAATGTCTCCAAGAAATGCTCCTACAAAAAACAACAGCACAATCTTATAGAACCCACAGCCTGCGGCAAATACTTTCCCCTTCTCCGATTCTTCTTCCTTGCGGATCAGTTCCATTGCCTTTGGATACGCTTTTTGGATACGTTTCCCAACCCATCCGGAAATCGCACTTCCAAGCTTATTGCTGACTTTATCCAGACCTTCATTCGTAGCTTCCCACCGCGCGAGGTTCTTTCCTTTTCCACGAAGTAGCAGATAAGATCCGAGGATATCCACAACCAATACGCCAAGAAGAACCAATACAAGGATCTTCATCAGGAACAGAGGTAACATTTTAAATACTATGATTGCAAATCTGTTTCCCCAGCGGATTCCGAGATATCCAAGAGCACCCCAGATAAGAGAAGCCGGGATACAGATATATCCGTCCAGATTCCATTTAATCCTGGAGTAATCCCACCATCTGGCTTTAAATGCCTTCTCGATCAAATGCCCTGCAACCCATTCGATCACTGTAGCATAAATCGTTGCAAATAAAAAAAGCCAGACTCCTCTTAGCTCCTGTAATCCAAATGTCATGAACAGAGCGGCGATACCGTAGATCACACAGAACGGTCCATTCACCAGACCTCTGTTCGCAAACTTCTTCTGTTTTACTGTTGCGGCCGCTGTCTCCAGCACCCATCCTAAGAAAGAATAGATGAAAAACAGCCAAAGCAGTTCATACCATGTAAAACGAATCATTGCTCCATCTCCTTTGTACCATGTTTTCATTCACATCTTTCTTAGTATAACGCAAATCAGTGCTTTTTCCTAGGGATAAATCCAAAAATAATTAATACTCCGATCAACCCGATTCCAACATAACCGGCTTTCCTCCATAACGTATCTCTCTCGATCAGACGCTGATCTTCCTCTATCGCTTCCGTTCTGTTCTGCTCGGAAGTGGTGATAATCTCTTGCTGGCTGCTGTCCGCCTCTTCTGCTGCATCAACTGCTGCCTCCGGCTGTGTTCCAACCTCATCACAATACACAACATATCTTCTGGAATTCTGCGTATAAGGATGACATGTCATCAAAGTCACCATATTCCGCCCCGGCTGAATCATGATCTTGTCACTCTCATCCGGCAGGATAATCTCAATCTCAGACACACGGTACGTCAATGTTTCCTGACAGTTTTGTATCGTCAATTCATCTCCGATCTCCAACCGCTCAATCTCGCGGAACATCGGAATTCCCTTCCATCCTCTGTGCGCTGCGATCACACAATTACTGTCTGTACCCTGCACCGGAAATGAAGTCTGTCCAAGCATGACCGCACCTCTCGCCATCTTCTCCTGCGTTGCGCCGAGATATAACGGCAATGTCACATCCATCTTCGGAATATCAAGAATCCCGATCATCCCGTCATCAATCCCATACTTGGACAGATCCAATGTCTCCTGCTCGTAAGACCACGGATCAGTCAGTCCTGACTGACCATCAGAAAAGATCTGCTGATTATATGCCTGCATCTCCTGGTAGAGCTGGGCGTTCTTTGGGATCTGGTTGGAATCGGCAGAGGTAGAGTCTGTCTCTTCACCACCTTTATCCAACTGGCTTCCTTCCACCTCTTCTTTAAAATGTTCCACTGCTTTCTCGTTTTCCTTCTGCAATGCAACCTTCTGCAAATCTGGGATTGCATACACAAACAAACCTCCAAGATACAGAATTATCAGCATAATCGCCATCAGCGTTCTGTTCTTTTGCTTTTTCTTCTCCTTCTTTTTCCTGCTTTTTTGCATGGTTTCTTTTCCTTCTTCTCTTTTTCATCATAAATCGCAACTTCTGATTTATTCTTTTTCCCAAACTTGCGCACAATCACATTGATCAGAACAACCAGAATCACTGCAAAAAGAATGCCTTCTATAATGGCTTTTTCGTACATTGCTTTCCAGCCACCGCCATCCGGACCTTCCTCTGCCTGTCCTGCTGCCTCATCACTCACATCCTGCGTATATTCTGTTCGAATGCCTCTTACCAAAAGACGATGTGAATTAATCCCATAAGGTGTACATGTCACCAATGTTGCATAATCATACCCCGGAACGATTTTCAAATCATCTGTTTCCGATGGCTCAACAACCTTAATCTGATCCACCTTATATGCCAATGTCTCATTCAGCACATGAATAAGAAAAATATCCCCTTCTTTTACAGATTCCAGCTTCGTAAATATTTCCGCTTCTGGAAGTCCTGTATGCCCGGAAAGTACTGTATGCGTACTCTCTCCACCAATCGGAAGAGATGTCCCCTCCAGGTGACCAACACCTTTTGCTAACACTTCTTCTGATGTGCCATGGTACACCGGCTCATACACATCAATCCTTGGAATCTCAATATACGCCATAATTCCATTTTTCTCAAGATTCAATGCTGAAATATAATCTGCTGACATATCATCTGCCGCATCCGGGTCAAATGGATCCGATATAACAACTGTATTGCTCAAACTGTCATTGTACTGCCTTGCTTTTTCTTTCGCTTCCTCAATCTCTGCATCTGACAGCTTCTCCATCTCTTCATTATATTCTGTAAGAATCTGATCCTGTTTTCTATCCTGTAATATATTACTGATAAACGGATAACTCAAAACGCCGATTCCACAAAGCAGAATCAGCACAAGAAAGATATTAATTATTTTATTTTTCATTTTCCTGCTCCTTCCCTGTATTTGAAAACAAGAAATGTGCTTTCTCACTTTCAAATACAGGGAAACAGTCATTTCTGTTTCCCTGTGTAGTATTAATTATGTATATGAGAGCATCTAATTAATTATTTGGATCTTTTTCTCATGAATAAGAGTGATCCTGCAGCTGCAACGATTGCGATACCTGCGATTGTGAAGAGTGCAATACCTCTTCCACCTGTAACCGGAAGGTTAAATCCCTTGCTGTTGACTACTGTGAGTGGAACCTTAGCTGTAAGGCTTCCATTGTCTTCAATCATTGTAACGTCTTTATTACCTACCTTTGCTGTTGCTACTCCTGTTGTAGCGTTGGTCTGAGTAATTACAATCACTACTGGATTTTTCAGAAGTACATAGCCTGCGTTAGTTTTTGTCTCTTTCAGTTTGTATGTACCTGGTTTTAAACCTCTGATGTGAATTTCTCCGTTATTGTCTGTTGTTACTGTACTAGATGCTTTAGTGTCATTTGATGGGTAATAAGCATCTCCAGATTTCAAAACGTTAATTTCATTAGTACCATCTGTTAATTTAAATTCTACTTCTGAAAGCTTAGCTCCACCTTCACCCTGTTTCGTAAGGTCAATTCCGTATGTGAATACTTTAACCTCTTTATCTTTATCTGGACTTATTGTTTTTTCTTCTTCACCCTTATTTGTATATTTCAACTGAACTTTGTTTGTGTTTCCTGTCTGTCCAAGAACTGCCTTCTCGTTTAATGTTGCTGTATATGTAATTGTAAATTCCTGTGTTGAATCTGTAGTTAATGACTGGCAATACTCTGAAGTAAATGTAATTGTAATAATTTGCTCTCCAGTTGAACTATCAACACTTTTTTTCACACTATAATTTTCACTATCTACCTTTGTGTCTCCATTATATACTGTAACGCTATCTGAACTCTCATTAAATGTTAACCCTTTACTCATTGTATCTGTTATAACTAAAGATTCTAATCCATTCTCTGTTACTGGCACACTATAAGTAACTTTGTAATTAACTGTATCTCCGATATTAGCAGCTGTTGTTAATTTTTCTGTTTCGCCTTCCACAATTTTCTTATCAATTGATTCTTCACCTGTTGAGTTCTTTGGATATACCTTTAAATCTTTCACTGTTGTTCCATTTTTTTCAGTAAACGGTAAAGAAACGAGGAATGGAACAGAAACTTTTGTTACGTTTACTTTTGTGTTTCCATCGCTTGCCAACGCTGCTTTTGTAGCATCTGTTTCTGCAAAAACATATAACTTATGCAAAGATAACTTATCAAATTTAACTGCTCCGGTTGTAGCTTCTGTTGACTTTTTATTAGCCCCTGCCTTAGCTTTTACAAATGCAATTGTCTCAGTTTTTTTTGTTTTAATTGCTTCGTTTAATTCAGTTTGTGTAAAATTAGTATTTAACTTTGTTTTATCAAGGCCAATTGCTTCCAGAAAATCTGCATTTGTCACCTTATACTGTATTTCTGTCTGTGAAGAATTCTCTACAGCAGTATCTACCTGCACTCTCTCACCAACCTCTACATAGGCAAACTCAACCCCTTGTAATAAGATATAGCCCTCTCCTGTTGGTGCCTCACCTGTATAATTCTCTGGTGACAAAGTCTCTCCAGCTCCTGTATTACTCTCATACTTCGTAATCGTAACACTACCTGTGGTTGCTTCTCCCGTCTCTTCCGCAAATGCCATCACTGACATACTGCTCATTACTGTTGCCGCCGCAAGTGCTGCCGCCGCAAATTTTTTCAAAACATTTTTCTTCATCGCTCTCTTCTCCTTCTTACTTTAATCTCTATTCAAAGGGATTTATTTCCCTGCGAATACTGGTTTGTTGCTTCTTTTAGCGTTTCTTTAAGACTCTTTTCTTTCTGCTTTTCTTTCTTACCGTTAATAGGTAACTACCTACCAGAACTGTTGTAACTCCGATTACGATAAATCTGAAAATTCCTTTATTTCCACTTGCAGGAAGATCAAACGCTTTATCATTAACAATGGTATAAGTAAGTTTCCAGGTTACTCCATCTTTGTTCACCTTAGTTCCATTTACTATATCGCCCGCATTATAGTTATATGGAAGTGTAATCTCTATCGGCTCCTTTAGAAGTACATAACCTGCTTTTGTCTTTACCTCTTTCAGATAATACTTAATCGGTTTTTCTTCTGTACCAGCCTTAATGTTACTGAAGACTAACTCTCCCTCTTTTCCTGTCGTACCTGTTAGATTATTTCCTAAGTAGTCTTTCGCTACGTTCGTTGTATTAGGATCTGTATAAAGCGTAAACTCTGCACCTTCTAAGAACTCTTTATTTCCGGTTTTCTTTATTATCTTTAGACTACCTGTTTTTCTATTTGTAATATTGTAACTGCCATTGCTCTCTGGAGTATATTCTGGATAATATCCTGCTATTTGCTTTATATGATCTAGAGTCTGTGGATTCGGTTCCTCTCCACCTAGTTTATCCTTACTTTTTAAAGTTCCCAATTCGACAACCCTGTACTGATACTCTTGTTGAGAAGTCGCTGCATCATTCACATATTTCAATAATCCTGTAAATGTATACTCCCAATTAGCATTACGCTTAACAACCTGATTTGGAATCGCATTTCCTGACTTATCTTTTGCTTGTTCATATTTTTGAGTAATTGGATTAAACCACTGAATCTGAACAACAATGTTATCAGGTGTATCTGCTGTCTCTCCACCTTCCCAAGTCTTCGTTCCGGAAATAGAAATCAATGGTGTAACTGTATTCACAAATTTAACCGCCGTGCTAGCTAAATTGTTATCCTCATCCGCTTCTACAATTCCTGTAACGACATTGTTCTCTGCTTTGACATTCTTGTCATTTCCCTTATTTGAAACTTCAACTTTTTCCAGGCTATAATTGGCATCATTTGGTATTACTTCATAAATCGTATAATCGGTACCTGCCGGAATTCCTTGAATCGTTGTATCCTGTCCTGCTTTCAATTCAATTGTCTGCGTAATAACATCTTTTCCTGTATTCGCTTCCAGTTTCATTCCTGCGACATTTCGGTACTCGATTATAAACTTATACTTTCTTTCTGTTTGAGTTTCTTCCTCTCCCGTGCTTAATTCTTTTTTCAGAGAAATAGAACCTGTCCGCAGCTTATTTACATATTTTGCTTTCAGATCAATCACTGCATTTTTACTATCAGGATTAGCATAACTTCGGAATACAATCGTTGATTCAATAGGTTTTAACTCTTTCCTGCTCTTCTCTGTTCTTCCGTCATTTACCTCATATCCTGATTGTTTTTCAACGGATGTCTGTCCGCTACCGGTTACTGTAGTAGAATTTGTAGGAGTCAAATAATTTGGATTTACAATTGCTCCATTTTCATACAACGACCACGTTGTAGTAAATACATCCGGTGAAACATTTTTCTCAGCAATGGAAAGATAACTTCCTCTTCTAAACTGATCACTGAATATTGCACTTTCTTTATTTCCAATACTAAGAAGTCCATCACTGTAGATGATTGTATCTCCCTTTGTATTCTGATAATATGAACCATTCACTGGTTCTAGCTTATTTGAATTAATTGAACCATAATCCGGAATGTCTCTTTGTTCTGTTGTAAACCCTGTCTTCTCACCGCTGGCCGGCTTTACAAATGAAAACTTATCAAGATAAATCGTCACATCATTCCAGTAAGCAAATTGGATTTCTTTCACTTTGCTGAAATTAAATTTACTTGTCGTTCCACCATCTAATGTATTTGCTTTTAATTTTTCGAGATCGATTCTTATTGTCTTCCAGGTCTGCTTATCAATATTATTATTTCGTCCATTGTAAGTAAGGAAGCTTGCCCATGCTCCTATCCTTGTTCCATTTGCATCAACTAATGCAACAAATGGATCTGTTCCCGATGCATTTGCGTCTGTGTTATATACATCAAACTGTAAATATTTGTACCCATTTGAAACTGATGCATCAAAACCATTACTATCTTTTGCCTTGATTCTTACCAATCTTTCATCTGTTTTTGATTGAGGATCTGTTGCATTCTTTTTGCCCGGATAATAGTAACTTATAATTTTTCCTTTTTCGCTATTTGTAGGATCATCAATCACTTCAACATTTGAGTTGTTCACCCCTGTTCCAGAAATACTCGTGTTATCTGAATAGTCATTAAATACTTTCTTTTCCTCTGGGCTGCTAGGAGCAGACACTTCTTTAGTTTTTCCACTTGTTGCAAGATTTTTTATCTCAAAATCAAATGTTCCGACATCTGCTAAAGCTTCTTTGAAAATATCATTTGCTCCTGTTGTATCAACTTCTTTTTCTACAGTGAGCTTATTCTCCTGTGGGAAGTTGAAAGTGATTTTCATATTTGATTCCCAAAGTCCACGCTCCATGTAAAACATGGTGAGTTTATGTTCTTTTGTGAAATAATTTTCTGTGATTAATTTTTTAGGAAAATCTTTCTCTACTTCTCCGGTAGAGGTGCCTCCTGAACTGGAGTTCTTTGCACTACTAACCGTAGCCATTTTATTTGCGAAATCTATTTTTCCTGTTACCACAGCATGATCTCCACCAATATCAAGAACCAGTTGGCCATCAATGAATACCCATACATCATCATCACCGGAAAAGTTAAATTCAATTGGCACTCTTTCATTATTAGGACCAAGAATCTTTCCATCCGATGTAAGCCGGAACTTCAAATCAAACTTTTGTCCAAATCCATAATTTAATCTAGAAGCATCACCTGATTGATCACTTGAATTCAATGGGAAGTAGTTTCCATCACTTGTTTCTGCTGTCGTTGTACGTCCCTTTACTGGGTTAGTATTTGATTGTAAGAAATATTTATCTGTATCATCATATTTTAATTGAAGATTTTTATTTTCTACTTCGTCATCAGCACTGTCAAAAGTCCAGTACATTCCCTTTTTTACAAATGGAAATGTTACATTTTCATATACTTTTCCAAGTACTGTATTTTTAGAATTATTTCCATTTAAAAAATCTTTGTCAAAAAATGGAGCTAGTACCGTTCCATTACTTTCTGTTTCTAATTGTAGACTATTATTATTTAACTGATCTGCAACCAATCCCTGGGTGGCATTATTTCCACTTGATAACTTGTTTCCATCACTTCCCCACATGGAGTTATTTTCGTAAAAGAATTTTTGATATAAATTTGAATCATCTTTAGAATTAGGATAACCAAATAAGTTCATTGTTCCAGCAATGTTCTTAAAGTCTGTCACTTCTTTATAGTTCTGGAAGTTCCCCCAGTATAATGGTGATGTTGCACCATTTACTTGATAATAATCACTCAATGCCATGTTGAACTGTCGAAATGGCTGATAAATTCTGTGAGTATTCACTGCAATATCAGATTTATAGTCGTCTCTATTTGAACCATTCAATTCATAATCTGAGTAGTAATCATAAATTGTCGTATTTACATATAACTGATCAGCGTTTCTTTTTTCTTCTCCATGCGGTACATCTACAATTTTGTTGCCCTTTCCTGTTTCTGCATCTCTTACTGTATATGCCTCTCCCCAGTAACCGCCACGGTTTTCACCATCGTATATAACATTATCACTTGAATCACCGTAATAACATGGATTTTTCAAATCTGAAGGAATATCCAATAGCGCAGTTGCTTCACCATTACTTGCATCATTCGTATTAGATACCTGATTTGCTCCAAATCGTATTTTCATATATCCTTCTGGAAGAGTGACTTTATATACATCATTATAAACATGTCCACCTATTTCTTTGTCTTCTTTGGTCATTGTTCCTATAGTAGATTCCGTACCATTTGTAGCATAATAATAAATAGTAGTACTACCTGGATTTGGAATTCCTTTTTTATTATCCTCATAAGACAATTTTGATAATGTGGCATCGTAATATACTGTTATTCCATCTGCAGCAAGTGGTGTTTCTTTGTACTCAAACGGAGTATCTACTTTCTTTTTATTATCCGATGCAGCTTCACCTTTCAATTTATAACATGGTGAATTCAGGTTCCAATTAATCTGTATATCCTCTGTTTGGTTAGAATCACCATCCCAGTTGTTACCTTTTAAAAAGATTACCTGTGTCCATTTCTTATCAAACATGATTTTCCAAATATTCTTTGTATCTGATTCAGATACTTTATACATCTGCAGAACGCCCGTGTTGTCATCATTACTATTACTATTAAATGCATATACAGAGATTTGTTTTGCATTATTCCAACCAGTATCACCTATTGTACTTTGCTCAAAATACAGTGTATATACTCCTGTCTCTGCACTTGCAGCCATCACTTGTGATTCATTTTCTCCGTCCGCATCCTCATCCGCAGCTTCGCTTTCTGATTGACTTACTGCCTGACCTTCCCAGGCAACGGTTACTTCATTCTCTTTGCTTTCGTCTTCTCTCTTAGCTGCTTCTGTGATATCCTGCTCCTCTTCGAATGCCTTTGCCTCAACCAGCACTTTCTTTGTATAGCTTGCTTCATCTGTACGATACTGAAGCTGCATATCAAAATTGATTGCTATTGCATCTGCCGGCATTGTGATCTGCAGATATTTAGAAGTAACTGTTCCATTATCGTCCTTGTCGTTCTTCCACTCTGCTGTTGGACTTGCCTTTGTTCCATTATTAAGAGTCACTGAATCTTTCAATGTCTCATCGATTGTTTTCTGTGTGTTTTTATCTGTAAGCTGATCGCTTGTCAGAAGATTGACTGCATCTATATCTGTTGCCGCAGATCCGTCCTCGTTTTTTAGATATACATTCAGACAGACTGATTGCGAGCACTGTCCCTGCGCAGTCACATGAATTGTCTGTGTAACATTCTGTTCCACAGTTTGTTCAGAATCTTTAGAAATGTTAATTTTTATCCGATCTTGTTCGTCACTACTCTCTCCTGTTGCAAATACAGTATTTCCTGTTAATACTGTTCCAAGTACCATTGTCACTACAAGTATCAGACTAACTCTCTGTTTTGCCTTTCCTCTCATTTTTCGAACTCCATCCCTTTTCATAACCCGATAATATAATTTCTGTCTCCCCTCTGCTGTCTATCGGTAATCTCTTGTATTTGTTTCATACACTATATTAACATAACTTTCCAATTTAATGAATATTAAATTTCAGACTGTAGACAAAGCCCCGCTTTTGCGGGGGGGGGGTTGCTATTGTTAGAACCGCTTTTCTGGTATAATGATGTCAGAAGGGCGGTGTTTTTTATGATGACAAAAAATGCAGATAAGAAAAGGGAACAGATGCTGATGTTCTGTATGGATGACATGGTGCCACAGAATCACATGCTCCGTTTGATTGATAAAGCCATTGATTGGAACTTTATTTATGACTTAGTAGAAGAAAAATACTGCCCTGACAACGGTCGGCCAAGCATGGATCCCGTTATGCTCATAAAAATTCCGTTTATTCAGTATCTCTACGGAATAAAAAGCATGCGGCAAACAATGAAAGAGATTGAAGTAAATGTTGCCTACCGTTGGTTTCTGGGACTGGATATGATGGATCCTGTTCCACATTTTTCTACATTTGGGAAAAACTATACACGCCGTTTTAAAGATACCAATCTTTTTGAACAGATTTTTTCCAGGATTCTCGAAGAATGCATGAAATACAAACTTGTAGATACCGACCAGATATTTGTTGATTCAACTCATGTAAAAGCTTGCGCTAACAGTAAAAAAATGCGGAAACGAGTCGCTCATGAACAAGCTCTTTGGTATGAAGATGAATTAAAAAAAGAAATCGAGCAGGACCGTCTGGTTCATGGTAAAAAACCATTGAAAGATAAAAATGATTACCAGCCACCAGCATCTGGAGGAAACGGTTCAGAAAATTTAGAAGCTTCAGAAGAAATTCCGTCCGGTGTCAAAACACAAAAAAGCAGTATAACTGATCCGGAAAGCGGTTGGTTTCGAAAAGGGGAACATAAGCATGTTTTCGCATATGCAGTCGAAACCGCATGTGATCAGCATGGATGGATTTTAGGATATAGCGTTCATCCTGGAAATGAGCATGACAGTAGAACTTTTAAGGCACTGTATGAAAAAGTAAAAGCATTTGATCCTTCTATGATTATTGCAGATGCAGGATACCGGACACCGGCGATTGCCAGAAGGCTGCTATTAGATGGAATTGAACCATTGTTTCCGTATAAGCGTCCGATGACAAAAGAAGGCTATTTCAGAAAGCATGACTACGTTTATGATGAGTATTACGACTGCTATATTTGCCCTGAAAATCAAGTGCTTTCTTATAGCACAACAAATCGAGATGGCTATCGTGAATACAAAAGCCGTGGATATATTTGCTGTAATTGTCCCCAGAAATCTAAATGCACAGAAAGCAAAGATCATGTGAAGCTGGTAACACAGCATGTATGGGAAAGATATATAGAGAAAGCAGAGGATATCCGTCATACACTGGGAAACAAAGAGATTTATCAGAAACGAAAAGAAACGATAGAACGAATCTTTGGAACAGCGAAAGAACATCATGGTTTTCGATATACTCAGTACATAGGAAAAGCGCGGATAGAAATGAAAGCCGGGCTTACTTTTGCATGCATGAACCTGAAAAAATTGGCTAAGATACTGGTGATGAGAAACAGGAAATTGTTGTCATTTATATAT
>SKET01001202.1_pt1 | contig 18223 bp, 22 predicted proteins | sample 4841461 | NCBI WGS metagenome assembly SKET01 (sample SAMN11008802, study PRJNA524170) | human gut metagenome | biome: Human fecal sample; material: Feces; isolation source: fecal sample from pouch patient p5 | host: Homo sapiens | place: Israel: Tel-Aviv | collected 2014-02-13
CGATATAACAATTCCATCGGAATTAAGTATTGTCATTGAATGGTTAGTATGAGTCGACGGAGCATTTACAAGTGAATTAAATTATAATAAAAAAATAGCACAGATAAGGAAATGATGTAATGGAAGAACAAAGGAAAAACAGTTACGATCCGAACGAAGATATCGTGGACCGTATGTGGAAGAGATCAAAAAACAGCATCAATCTGGTCATCGTTGTATGCAATATTCTGGTATTCCTTGCAGTCACACTGACCGGAGGGACAGAGAGCTCCAGACATATGATGGACTGCGGTGCGGCGTATGCGCCGCTGATTGAGAGCGGAGAATACTATCGCCTGTTTACGAGTATGTTTCTTCACTTTGGCATCCAGCATCTGATCAACAACATGCTGCTTCTTTTGTTCCTTGGGGATTACCTGGAACGCGCAGCTGGAAAGATCCGTTATCTGGTCATCTATCTGGGCGGCGGACTCGTCGGAAATCTGTGCTCGTATCTGCATGAACTGTCCCTGATGAAAACAGGGGAAGCACCGGCAGTTTCCGCCGGCGCTTCGGGAGCGATTTTTTCTGCAGTCGGAGCGATGCTTGTTCTTCTGGCATTTCGGAAAGGAAGGCTGGAGGATCTCACCTTCCGGCGGATGGCCGTCATGGCTGTCCTTTCGCTGCTGGTCGGATTCCAGTCTTCAAATGTGGACAACTTCGCACACATCGGCGGTTTTCTGGCAGGTGCAGTCCTGATGGCGGCTCTCTATCCGGGAATGGCAAGGATCAGGAAAAGGGAAAAACGACCGTAAAGGTGCTTCCTTCCCCGGGAACGGAAGAAACGGAAATCGTGCCGTCGTGTGCGGTTACAATTTCCTTGCAGATGGCAAGTCCAAGGCCAGTTCCGTTTTTCTTATGTGTGACAAAAAGGTCAAAGAGAGTCGGCAGATCCTCGGCGGGGATTCCGCAGCCAGTGTCCTGCACACGGATGGTCAGAAAGTCACCGTCGAAACAGAGAGAGATTTTGATCGTTCCGCCGGAAGGCATTGCTTCCGCCGCATTTCGGATCAGGTTCAGAAAAAGCTGACGAAATTGCGTGGTATCAAGGGCAAAGCGCGGAATGGCAGATTCCTTGACAAGTTCAATGGAAACCTGTTGTTTTTCGAGGAGAACGCCGGTATCGGCACAGAGATTCTGGAGCAGAAGATAAGGATTCACGTAAGCGCGTACCGCCCGATATGAATGATTATAGCAGGAGAGCTCATCGAGCAGGGAGTTCAGAAAAGCCATATTTTCCTGGATTTTCTGAAAATAGAGATCGTTGGAAAGCTCCGGATGCGCTAAAAGAAGAAGCTGATGAAAGCTGTGGATAACCGCAACAGGATTTCGAACCTCATGTGAAATCCGGGAAATCATAGCGTGACATTCTTCCGATAAGCCCTGTGAATTGGTTGTTGGTTCTTTTGACATAGCCGTATCCTCCTTATGATGCGTAGGTAATGATTTTTGATTAGGCAAAAGTTTAGCATTGAAAAGGGGGAGCGCGCAACAAAAAGCGTTCTGCATTATTTGACATTTTTCGACAAATAGTGAGAAAATAGAGTTGTTCGGAACCGTGCAGAACGGGATTCGGAACAACAGAAGAATTAAAAAAAGTAAAGGAGAAAAAGATCATGGATTGTATTTTTTGTAAATTAGCAAACGGAGAAATTCCAACCGCGACACTGTATGAGGACGATAAGTTCCGTGTCATTCTGGATCAGGGACCGGCAACGAAAGGACATGCGCTGATTCTTCCAAAACAGCATTTTGCAAACAATTATGAAATTCCGGATGAAACCGCAGCGAAAGCAATGATTCTCGGCAAAAAAATGGCGACGGCCATGACGAAAGCGCTTCATTCCGATGGCTTCAATCTGGTACAGAACAATGGTGAGGCAGCAGGACAGACGGTATTCCACTTCCATATGCATCTGATTCCAAGATATGAAGGTGACAATGCCGGTATTGCTGCATGGAAGCAGGGAACTCTCGAGGATGCGGTAAAAGAGCAGATCATTGAGAGCGTGACGGCAGAGCTGAAGGCCTGAGAAAAGGCTGGCAGCAGCCAGAAAAAGAATCAATGACAGACGAACAGGGGCGGAGAACAATGGACAAAAATAACTTTTCAGAAATATATAAAAAGTATGTAATGACAGCCTATTCAGCCGCAATGCAGGTGGTACACAATGAAGCCGATGCGGATGATATCGCACAGGAAACGATGGTGAAACTGTACCTGAATATTGATGCGCTGGATGAAGACAGAGTAGAAGGCTGGGTCCGTGTCGCTGCAAAGAATCTGGGAATTGATTATCAAAGAAAAGCACAACGTTTTGACTGGAACGAACTGGATGAGGATCTTCGGGCGGAAGAGATGGAACTTCCGACGCTTGCAGAGGAAGAAAAGCAGGAGAGAAATCATTTTTTTCAGGAAGTGATGGATGCACTGAAAGATCATGATGAATCGGGTTATTATATTACGCGTGAAATCAAGGTGCATGAGCGTTCGGAAAAGGAAGTAGCATCCGAAATGGGTATCACCATAGGAAATCTGCGGGTGAAAATGACCCGGACGAAAAAATGGCTTTGCCAGCACTTTGCTGACAAAGCCAGAGAAAGGGGATTTCTGTAGTTACTATTTGCGTTCGCATTCCTGGATCAGGGAGAGGATGCGGCCGATGGAATCGGTGTGGCTGCTCTTCTTCATCGCATTGATATAGGTCTGACGGTTTTCGTAAACCTCACGGATTGCGGACTGAAGGGTCTGCGCATTCACGGATTCTTCTTCCAGAACTTTACTGTAACCCTGACGCTCAAAGGAACGCGCATTTAAAATCTGGTCTCCGCGGCTGGCATTGGCAGAAAGCGGAATCAGAATGTTTGGTTTTGCCAGAGCACTGATTTCGCAGATCGCATTTGCGCCGGCGCGGGAGATGATCAGATCTGCTGCGGCGAAGAGATCCGGGAGCTCATCTTTGATGTACTCGAACTGAACGTAACCTTCGGTGCCGTTTAAGGATGCATCCAGTTTATCTTTACCGCAGAGATGAATCACCTGGAAATCTTTCAGAAGTTCTGGTAAAATAGAACGGACCGCATTATTGACAGCGACGGAACCGAGGCTTCCTCCGATGACGAGAATAACCGGTTTTGCGGCATTGAATCCGCAGAACTTCAGGCCTTCCCGCGCATCGCCGGACAGCAGTTCCTGGCGGATTGGCGTTCCGGTCAGAACGGCTTTGTTTTCCGGGAGACATTTAACGGTTTCCGGGAAATTACAGCAGACCTTTGCAGCGGACGGAATACACAGCTTATTTGCCAGGCCAGGCGTCATATCCGATTCATGGATGAGCGCCGGGACTTTACATGCTTTGGCGGCAAGGACAACCGGTACCGAAACGAAGCCGCCTTTGGAGAAGACAACGTTTGGTTTCAGCTTTTTGAGCAGTTTTTTTGCTTCAAAGTAGCCTTTTACGACGCGGAATGGATCGGAAAAGTTTTTCGGATCGAAGTAGCGGCGCAGCTTTCCGGATGAAATTCCGTAATACGGAATGCCGAGATCTTCGATCAGCTTGCGCTCCATACCGTCGTAGGAACCGATATAAGAGATTTTATAACCTGCTTCCTTTAATTTTGGAATCAGGGCAATATTCGGGGTAACATGGCCGGCGGTACCTCCGCCTGTCAGAACAATATGCTTCATGAGAATTCCTCCCTGGAATTTGATAATATCATTTGGCTTTTATTATCCCCTCAAGAAGAAAAAAAGTCAAGAGTGGTTACAACATGGAAAATGCCGAGGAACGGAAGAAGATGAAAAAGATAGAAAAAGAAGAACAGCTGAAAAAGAAACTGGAGCAGACGACGGAAGAAAAAATGGCTGCGGATTCGAAAACGGTGGAAGGGGAATCGGCAGTTGTAAAGGCAGAGGAAGGAAACACAGCAACAGAACAGGAGCCGGAGGCTGCGCCTGCACTTTCAGAGGAAGAACTGAACGCAATGTACGAGCGCTTCCAGCAGCGACTCCAGAAGGAAGGACTCGCGGACGCGGAAGGCAACCCGACAGAAAAAACACTGGAGATCCGCCGCCAGATCGTGGAGAAAAAGGCAGAACGCGAAAAGCAGGCGGAAAAACAGAAGAAGATTGCAAAGAGAGCGAAAACAACAAAACACTGGGTACGGACGGCAAAGGCGGCTGGTGTTGTGTTGGTTGTGGGGGCTTGCGTGTTTGGAGCTAGTATGACGAGCGAGGCGAATCGGATTCGGTTGGTGGAGACGATCAATGGAGTAAAAAATACTGGTGACAATACTTGGGTTGATAATGGAGAAGAAAGAAAATATACCAAAGGGAGTATAGATGAAGCTCAGAAAGAAATAAAAGATATACTTCATATAGCGGTTCCGGAATTTTATTACGTTCCGATAGGAATGGAATACAATACATTTATGATATTTGAAGAAACGCAAATGGCAGTGATTAAATATCAGTATGATGGGCATTCTATATATTTCCATCTGGCAGCAAATGAAAAAGATTTATCACAGGGAAATTGGAAGGATAGGGAAAAAGTACAAATAGAAACTCTTGACAATGTAATTGAAGTTGAAATGGGAACCCTGGCAGAGAATGATGATGAAAATTATTATGCATTGTGGAAGTATAAGGATGCATATTATCAGTTGAGTGGACAAATAGAAAAAGAAGAATTAATAAAAATTTTGAACGAAATGCAGTATAATGTGTAATTGGTTTGAGATATCCTCGTATATGATATGTAGGTGAAGACGAGGGGAAAGAGGAAGTATGAAAAAGGTTATTAATTTAAAAAACTTACTCTTTTGTGCAATGCTTGTTTTGTCGATGGCTTTTAATATCGTTAATGTACATGCGGAAACATTAGATTATTTAGGGAGTACGATTGATGGATCTGAATTAACGGATGAAATAGAGTCAATCGGTAATTATCAAAGTGTTGCGAGAAGTACATATCTGCATCAGGGATTCGTAAGGATTACTAATAATGGAAATGGTTACATTGGCATAACTGGTGGAACCGAATGTAATGTTAGTTGCAATACTGTAAAATTAAATGTTTATTTGGAACGTTCAAGTGGACCAGAAGATTTTTACAGTTATCGAAAATGGGAAAAAGTAGCTTATAATACAGATTCTTTATACTTTAGCACACAGATAAAGGTAGAGAAAGGCTATTATTATCGTTTGAGAGGTTATCATTCATGTACAAAAAATGGCGTGCTTGAGAATGGTGGTAGTTCAACCAATGGTATTTATATTGGTTAAAGACATTTCAGTGCAACTATAAAATTTCACAAAAAACGAGCAAAAAATATTTATAAGAACGCAAAAGAGGCGGCGTAAACGAACGGACAAAATTTCTAACCCAACCAGGTTTACACTCCCTCCATCCCCTTCCGGGGCCAGTCCCCTATAGAAACCTTATAACAATGAATATATTAAGACGAAAACGCAGATCTTTCAGGATTTTCAACGCGTCGAAATTCCTTTTTCCAACCACAACACAGATCTGAGTCATCATGTGTTACTATGTTCAGCGTGTGAGTGATCATACGGAACATCGGCTGGCCCCGATAAGTGAGGCATCGGTATTACTGCAGGAATACCGGTGCCTCTTTTCTGTACGCTTTTACAAGCCGATGCCCATAATTGAACAAAAATATCAAGATTGTTGTGTAATCTGCTTTAAAATTCCGTTGGAATCCGCCAGATACTATGCTATAATAATCAAAAAAGAGAGAATAAGCATAAAATACAAAAGAAATTTCAGATTATTTTCGCGGCAACGCGTCAAAGACCATGCTGGCATGAGAACTTGACGACTGCTGGCCGCGATAACGGGCCAAACGCATAACGCGTGTTTTGACCTGTAGTGACAACATTTTGTCCCCGAACAAAACGGGAGAACAGGAGGCATCTTATGCGTCTTACATTTCTTGGAGCAACACATGAAGTGACGGGCAGTTGTTATTATCTGGAGGCTGCCGGAAAGAAGTTTTTAGTGGACTGCGGTATGGAACAGGGACCGAATATTTACGAAAACAAGCCGATTCCGGTCCCGGCATCCCAGCTTGATTTTGTATTGATCACGCACGCGCACATCGATCACACCGGAAATCTGCCGCTGCTGTATGCGCACGGCTTCCGCGGCCCAATCTATATGACCCCGGCGACGGTAGCGCTTTCGGACATCATGCTCCGCGACAGCGCACACATTCAGCTCGCCGAGGCCGAGTGGCGGAACCGCAAGAACCGCCGGGCGGGAAAAGAAGATTACGTCACACCATACACAATGGAGGACGCCCTCGGCGTGATCCGCTTGCTGGAGGGCATTCCGTATCATCAGCGTGTGACACTATCGGACGGCATTCAGATCCGTTTCCTCGATGCCGGTCATCTGCTCGGTTCCGCATCCATTGAGCTGTGGCTGACAGAGGACGGTGTGACGAAAAAACTGCTCTTCTCCGGCGATATCGGAAATATCCATCAGCCGCTGATCAACGACCCGGAGTACCCGGAGAGCGCTGATTACGTGATTATGGAATCCACCTACGGTGACCGGAGCCACGGTCCGAAACCGGATTATGTACCGGAGCTGGCAAAAATCATTCAGGAAACGCTCGACCGCGGCGGAAACCTCGTGATCCCGTCGTTTGCTGTTGGAAGAACGCAGGAGATGCTGTACTTTATTCGTGAAATTAAAGCAGAGCATCTGGTTCACGGTCACGGCGAATTCCCAGTTTACGTGGACAGTCCGCTTGCCGTTGAGGCAACCAATATTTTCCGCGATCACCAGAAAGAGTGTTACGATTCCGATGCTGCAGCGCTCCTTGCACAGGGCATTAACCCGATTCTGTTTCCGGGCTTAAAGCTCTCGATCACATCCGATGAGTCGAAAGCCATCAACTTCAACGAAACCCCGAAGGTCATCATATCCGCGAGCGGCATGTGCGATGCAGGACGAATCAAGCATCACCTGAAACACAACCTCTGGCGGCAGGAGAGTACGGTTCTCTTCGTCGGCTATCAGGCCGTCGGTACACTGGGACGGGCGCTGATCGGAGGCGCGAAGGAGGTGAAACTGTTCCAGGAAGAGGTTCATGTGAACGCGCACATCATCCAGTTCCCGGGCATGAGCGGCCACGCAGATCAGGAAGGACTGCTCAAATGGGCGGGCAGTCTGCAGGCAAAACCGGACCGCGTTTTCGTAACGCACGGCGAAGATAAAGTGACGGAAATTTTTGCAGAAAAACTGTGGGACGAATTCCGCTACCCGGCGATGGCTCCGTTCTCCGGCACGGTATTTGACCTGAAAGAAAATGAATTCATCGAAAAAACCGTTGGCATTCCGATCCAGAAGGAAACAACGGCAAACGCTGGAACACTGCGCACGAGAAGCAGCGGAAATGCCGTCTTCGATCGTCTCGTTGCGGCTGGTCAGCGGCTGCTCACCGTCATTACAAGAAACAAAGGTGGTGCTAACAAAGACCTTTCGAAATTTGCCGATCAGATCAACAGTCTCTGCGACAAATGGGACAGATAAAGCAGTCCGGTGGCTGGAAGAAAGACTGTGCTATTAATATAGAAGAAAAACTGGAAGAAAGCAGGCGGCAGGGAAGCTGTGCTGCATCAGAAAAGAAAAAACAGAAGTGGATAAATTACAAACTCCCCGGGGTGAGCATTCCCCGGGGAGGTATTATAATAAAAAAGAGCAAGCGTAAAAAAAGTTATTTCTGGATAGCCTGTTCCAGTGCTTTTGCAAGCTGGTCTGGACATGATGTTCCGCGTCCGTTGCAGTCGATGCCTTTCATGCGGGAGATGGCTTCGTTTACGTCCATGCCCTCAACGAGTCTTGCAACACCCTGTGTGTTTCCGTTGCATCCGCCTACGAACTGTACGTTGTGTACTTTACCGTCTTCTACCTCAAACAGAATTTTTCTGGAACAGGTACCTTTTGTTGTATATTCCATCGATAAGATCCTCCTTTGTGAATAAAAAATTAGAACATTATCGTGAACTTCAGCCACGATAATTCTTCGGTTCCTGCTATTATACCATAGATTACGAAAACAGCAAAGAAAAAAGATACCACAGATCTAAAATTTATGGTATGCTGTAACGGGAATTACAAAGAAACCAGAAGGAAAAGAAAATGGACTCCCGGAGTTTTCCGTTCTTACTTTAGCGGCTGACCGCTGACAAAAATGATTTCATAAAAGCAAGAACAGAAAGAATCGGAGAGTACATGTAAAGTTATTGGAGGATATCATAAACATGAAGTTAATCGGAATTATCGGTGCAATGGAAGTTGAAGTTGCAAGCTTAAAGGAAATGATGACGGATGTTACAATCCGCACGAAGGCATCCATGGAGTTCAACCACGGTTACCTGAACGGAAAAGAAGTGGTTGTTGTGCGCAGCGGAATCGGTAAAGTAAACGCCGGTATCTGCACGCAGATTCTTGTGGATGATTACGGCGTGGACTGTGTCATCAACACCGGAATTGCAGGCTCCCTGCGGAATGAAATCAACATCGGCGATATCGTCATCTCGACCGATGCTGTTCAGCACGACATGGATGTGCGCATCTTCGGATACCCGCTCGGCGAGATTCCGCAGATGGGCGTTTTAAGCTTCCCGGCAGACGAGCACCTTGCAGAGGTGGCAGAGGAAGTCTGCAAGGAAGTCAATCCGGAAATCCAGGTATTCCGCGGACGCGTGGTCAGCGGTGACCAGTTTATTTCCAGCAAAGAAGTGAAAAACCATCTGATCGAGGAATTCAACGGTTCCTGCGCCGAGATGGAGGGCGCTGCAATTGCGCAGGGTGCTTATCTGAACAAGATTCCATACGTCGTACTCCGCGCCATCTCCGACAAAGCAGACGACAGCGCAACGATGGACTACCCGACCTTTGAGAGTGAGGCAGCCCGCCACTGTGTCAACCTGCTGCAGGAAATGGTAAAACGTCTGTAATCTAAAAAAAGCAAGAAGAAAAAATCGACAAACGGGCAGGCGAAAACCAGCGAAACCACGCGAACCGGCACGAAAGCAGTCCCCTGAAAGAACGAAAAATAAAAATTCACGCGAAAAAGCACAGAATCACAAAGAATTTGACGAACGTTTTTTGTTTCCAAATTTTTCCGGCGGTGCTATACTGTGGCACATCGGAACAAGAAGATGCTCACTACGGATTGCTCAGCAGTAAAACACTTGCTGTTTTGCTGCGTAAGAAAGTGATTCAGGTGTGAACAGCCCTCCTTTTGCGAAGCAAAATTTTCAATGAGGGCTGCGAATGTTACAGTTCCCAGGTACCTGTGAACTGTAACACGTCTCCACTGCCGATATGCCTGCGGAAGAATCCTGTGCGCGCAAATTCTGCCGCGGCATCCGCCGATGCACCGCAACGGAACGGGAGCACCGGCATATGATCATGACAGGCAAATTCAAAAATCATCAGGGGGAATAAGAATGCTGGAGTTTTGTGTGAAACAAAATGTGTTCTTATACGCAATGATAGCAGCAGGAATCGCCGGTGTGTGGTGCCTGTTCTGGAATAACCGTTTCTACACCCGGGCCATCCGCGATCTCGGAAGGCTGAAGGAACCAAAGTCGAAATGGACCAGGTCGGTGCTGGAAACGTGTCAGAGAAAAGCGCATCCCTTTTCGAATGCCGGGGCGTTTATGCGCAGCCAGATTGCACAGGGCAGGTCAGCGGGAATGGCAGTCCCGACGCTTCTGCGCGGAAGCCAGAATATGATCCTCACGGTTCTGGCACTGTCGATTCTTTCACTGTGGGCGATCTACCGATACCGTTATGGAGAGGCGGAGCTGATGCGCTACCTCGGAACGGGCATCGCGCTCGCCGGAGGCCTTGTCTTTTTCCGGCTCTGTCTGGATTTCGGCGGAAAAGAGGAAATTCTGCTGAACGGCTGGACAGACTATCTGGAAAATGAGTTTGCAGCGATGAAACAGAGTGCGGTGCTGGAAACCGTACAGCAGACCGAACGGCAGCCGGTGCAGGCGGAAACCATGGCACAGGCAGGAACCGGAGCGGCGAAAGCAAAACCGCAGACTGCGGGAAGCGAGTCCGCCAAAGAGAGGAATGAACTGTTCGCAGATCCGGAAAAAGAAGCGAGGATTTCGAAAGTCAGGGAGGGCATCCGCCAGACCGCCGCGGCCGAGAGCAGGTTTGCCGGAATGCTGACGCCCGAGGAAGAGAAGCTGATGAGGGAGATTATCAGCGAATACGTGTAAATACCAGGGGATCAGGCCGGGGAGCATGGCATATCGACATGACCATATTTCCGAATCGGCAGTCCGCAGGTATCTAAGATAAAAATATTTCAGGCAGTGCCGTCTTTCAAAACAGACAGGCGGCACTGCTTTCCCGGATAAAGCAGAATCATCATCTGCAAAAGGAGGAACCAACATGAGACTTGTAATTCTTGAGGCAGAGTCATTGGGAAAGGACATGGATCTGTCCGGCTTTTCCCGTTTTGGAGAAGTGACAGTATATGAAAAAACAACGGAGGAGGAATGCCCGGAGCGTGTGCGGGAGGCGGATATCGTCATCTGCAACAAGGTGCGCATGTGCAGCCGCACCCTGTCCGGCGCGGAGAACCTGAAACTGATCTGCGTCACCGCAACCGGCATCAACAACATCGATCTCGATTATGTGAAGCGCCACAACATCGCCGTGACGAACGTCGCCGGCTATTCCACCGTCAGCGTGGCTCAGCACACCTTTGCGATGTACTTCTATCTGGCAGAAAAACTCCGTTATTACGATGATTACGTAAAAAACGGCAGCTACGCCGCCAGCAGTCTTTTCACCTGCATGGACAGACCGTTCACCGAGCTGGAGGGCAAGACGTGGGGCATCATCGGCCTTGGCGCGATCGGCAGAAAAGTGGCTTCGATTGCACAGGCATTCGGCTGCCGTGTGATCTATTACTCCACCTCCGGTGCACACGACGATCCGGACTACGAGCGGGTCGATCTCTATCGTCTGCTGAAGGATTCTGATGTGGTTTCCATCCACGCCCCGTTAAATGAGGCGACCGAGAACCTGATGAATATCGAAACGTTTGCCAACATGAAGCGGAACGCAATTCTGATCAACGTCGGCCGCGGCTCGATCGTGAATGAGCGTGACCTCTGCTGTGCCTTGCGAGAGGGCCTGATCGCCGGAGCCGCGCTCGATGTACTTTCCAGCGAGCCGATCCGCAGTGACAGTCCGTTGCTGAAAATGGCGGACGACGACCGCCTGTACATCACGCCGCACATCGCCTGGGCATCGAAGGAAGCCCGCACGCGCCTGATCGGACTGGTGCAGAAAAATATTGCTTCGTACCTGGAAGGCGGCATGGAAAACCGCGTGGTATAAAAGGGATACAAATCCAGGGACAAAATACATAAAAAGAGCCGGACATCCGACGGAACCGCAGAGGGGACTGTAAGAACAGCCGCTCCCAGGTTCCGCCGGATGCCCGGCTTTTGCATTTGCTTTATTCGCTGCAAAAACGAGAGAACATTATTCCTCTGTAATCTGAATTTCCAGATAATCAAACTCCAGAGATTCAATAAAATTATCCTGTGTGAACCGTGTTTTCGATCTCCGTTTAAACTCCGAAATATTCGTATCGAGCCAGATCGGCTTCGCCAGATTCCAGGCATCACAGATTTCATCGAGCGCACGGAAGACCTTGTGCGTTCTGGTATCCTCATCGTCGATGCAGACGGTAAGATCCTGAAGAATATGATTGTTTTCCACTAATTTTCCCCACATCTGAAACATATTAAAAATCCTCCTGAAAAGTACAAAGTGAACAGTGCATTTGGAACGACCGTGTTAATCGCTGGTAACGGTATGCAGTTCTTTAAAATCCTTCGGCGAGATCCCGTACTCTTTTTTAAACGCGCGGTAAAAACTCGAATAGTCGTGAAATCCGAACAGCAGATACACCTTCGTGACCGGTACATCGCCGAGCAGCGCTTCACGGCACCTTGCCAGCCGCTTTTTGGAAATGTACTGGTGGATCGACATGCCGATTTCATCCTTGAAAACGTGTGCAATGTGATATTTGCTCACAAAAAGTTCCGCCGCCAGCCGTTCGAGCGACAGATCCTCGGACAGGTGCTCATCAATATAGAAACAGAGCTGTTCATACAGCGAGAGCTGTGCTTTCCGGGTGAGCGGGTGATGCTGCTCATACACCGTTCGGTTGATCTGCATCAGCAGGTCGCTGACGTAGAGAAAAATCTGCGTCTCTTTTCCAAGATGATCGGACCGCATTTCCTCAATCAGGCGGATGGTGCGGTACTGAATCGTGTTGAACTCGACGGAATCGAGCGGGAACAGATATTTCTGATTTTCGGCAGCGTATTCCATCAGGTAAACGTAGTCGGCGGAACGGGCGTGGAGCTGCTCTGCAAAAGCGGCGCTGACCCAGAAAACAAAGCGGCGGTACGGCACAGACAGGTCGTGCATCACCAGATGATGCGGCACGCCGGGCGGAATCAGAAGAAGATCGCCGGGCGTCGGTGTGTAGAGCACTCCGTCGATTTCCAGTGAGATCGCCCCTTCGAGAAAGAGATAAAACTCATAATGCGTATGCGTATGTTCTTTTACGCCGGGCACATCGCTGGTGCTGTAATAGTATAACTCAAATGTATCCGAAATCATGTACTGCCGGGTGGCAAATTTCGTCTGCAGTTTTTCTTTCATAATAAAAGCATCCTTGCAAAAAAATGATATTTTTGAACCATAACAACAATTCCCAGCATATCACAAAACAGCAAGTTTTACAATGTATTCGGCAATTCGCACAATAGAAAAAAACAACTTGTCCGGTTATGATACAAGGGAATAAAATAAAAACAGAATGCAGAATAAATTTCAGATAAAGATCAAAACGGAGGAACAGCTATCATGAATCAGATTCTCGAACAGCTTGGAACATACGGCATTGTGCCGGTTGTCGTTTTACAGGATGCAGCAAAAGCAGAGCCGCTTGCCGAAGCTCTCTGCAAGGGCGGACTTGCCTGCGCCGAAGTGACCTTCCGCACCGATGCGGCAGAAGAATCCATCCGCATTATGAGTGAAAAATTCCCGGAGATGCTGGTGGGAGCCGGAACTGTGCTCACAACCGAGCAGGCGGACCGCGCCGTGAAAGCCGGAGCAAAATTTATCGTCAGCCCGGGCCTCAACCCGGAGGTAGTAAAATGGTGCCAGGCACACGAAGTACCAGTGATCCCGGGCATCGTGACCCCGACTGAGATGGAGCAGGCGATCGGCCTTGGCCTCACCATGGTGAAATTCTTCCCGGCAGAACCGGCAGGCGGACTGAAATACATCCGTGCCATCGCAGCACCGTACACCATGATGAAATTCATGCCGACCGGCGGCATCAACCCGCAGAATGTAAGAGAATACCTGGCATACGACCGCATCGCAGCATGCGGCGGAAGCTGGATGGTAAAAAATACGATGATTGAAAACAACGAATTCGACCGCATCGAAGAGCTGGTGAAAGAGGCGGTTGAGATCGTAAAGGAAAGCCGGACGTGACGACATCCTTCCCGCAGCCGATCGGCATGAGTGCCTCGTGGGACCCAGAGCTGATAAAACAGGCTGGTGAAGTGACAGGAAACGAAGCGCGCGTCATCTGGCACCGTCATCCGGACTATGGCTTCAGCCGCTGGGCACCGACCATTGACCTCGAGCGTGATCCGAGATGGGGAAGAAACGAGGAGGGCTACGGCGAGGACCCTGTGCTGACCGGAAAAATGGCCGGCGTTTACATCGAGGGAATGCAGGGCGACGATCCAAAATATCTGCGCTGTGCATCAACCCTGAAACACTTCTATGGAAACAACACCGAGGTCGGCCGCGGCTGGAAGAACTCTTCGATTGACCCGCGGAATAAATATGAGCTGTATCTCGAGCCGTTCCGCAGATGTATTGAGGAGAGCGGCGCAGAGGGCATCATGACGGCGTACAACAGAATCAACGGCACCGTCGGCGGAATGGTCCGGGAAAACATGGAAATCTCGGAATCCGTCATCATGAAACAGGCGGACCAGAAGATGTATGAAAATAAAAAAAGTTCACGGTGAATCGCCGCAATGGATTGTCCCCGCGGGTCTTTTCGTGGTACAATGAAACATAACCGATAAAAAGAAAAACGAGGGCAGAACATGAACGAATTATATGAAATGATTGAAAAGAAAATCAAAGAATCCGGCTATCCGCGGCCGATTTCGGGAAGCGATGTTTACGATGACATCTGCGACCAGATCGAGGGAAAAGAGAACGGTTCCTATGTGGTATTATCGAAATTTGATGATGATGTGATTTTCGAGTACCACATCACGGTGATGGATGATGAATTCAACCTCGGCGTGCTGACGATGCGCACCCCGGAGGGCGTGTTTGAGACTGATTTTGATGCGTAAAGAAGGGGGAGCGATACCATGCCGAAGATTGAAAAAATTACGAAACAGACGGAGAATCCATATGTAAATCTTTATCTGGTGGAAGGGAAGAACAAGATGGATCACCCGTTCCGTTACTATGTTGCTTCGCGCGCGAAAACGATGGAAGCGCTGAAGATCAAGACGAAGAAGAATACGCCGGACGGCGTGCTGATGTACAGTCTGTACGGGGAGAAGCGCGATAAAATCGTTCTGGTTCGCCAGTACCGTGTTTCCATTGACGACTACATCTACGAATTTCCGGCAGGCCTCGTAGAATCAGGTGAGGAGTTCCACGAAGCGGCAGTGCGTGAGATGCACGAGGAGACGGGGCTTACGTTCCACCCGTTAAAAGTAGATCCGTGTTATGAAAAACCGTTCTTCACAACCATTGGAATGACGGACGAGGCATGCTCCGCAGTTTACGGCTGGTGTGAGGGTGAGATCAGCCGGAAATACTTGGAGGAGAGCGAAGTTATTGAGGTTGTCTTGGCGGACCGTGAGGAGGCAAAGAGAATCCTCAGAGAAGAGAATGTGGCGATTATGTGTTCGTATCATCTGATGCATTTTATTTATGATGAGGAGCCGTTTGCATTCCTGAAATAAGTGGAGGGGAGCAGAATCCCGAAAAAGCCGGTCAGCACCTGCGACACAATTTCGAGAGCCTGAAACAGAACCGGCTTTCTGCTGTAGTGCCACAACTCCCGGTGAATATAAACGTAGTTAGACCATAAAGAATACATACGAACCTCCTTTGTTCCTGTGAACTGTAGTTATCCTACCATATCCGGGCAAAATGCGGGGCAAAAGTACGTAAATGAAACAAAAAAGAACGTGAACAGCAAAAAGTGTTCACGTTCTGTAAAGAGTTTCGTCTGGAAAATACAGAGAGCAGCATCACAGCGGCAGCATAATTTCTGTCACAAAAACCCCGGGCTCATTCTGCCGGTTGATATACTCTTCGTATTTTTCCACCACAAGGTTGATCCGCTTCAGCCCATGCCCGTGATTTCCGCGCTTCGTGGTGATGTACTCGCTGTCCAGCTTCCGCACCGCATCCTTCGTCGCATTTGTCACCGAAATATAGAGCTGGTTTTTCAGAACCCCGATATAAAGCCGGATATAGGGATCCGCAATCCCCTCACACGCCTCCATCGCATTGTCGATCAGATTTCCAATCAGCGCGCAGAGATCGATATCACTTACGGTCAGCTCCGCCGGGCAGGTCGCCTTGTAATCCACACGGATGCCGTTTTTTTCGGCGAGTGAAATTTTGAAATTTAAAATCGCATCAAGATTCACATTCCCCGAGTCGCAGAGCTGGTTGACCTGATCGAGATCATTTTCGAGCAGCCCGAGATATTCCTGCAGCTTATCATACTGTCCCATCTCAACATATGCCTTCATTGACTGCAGATGATTGTGGTAATCATGACGCCAGCCGCGCATTGTCAGATAGATATTCTGCACTTCCTCGACCTGGCGGGCGAGAAGCTGGTTCTGGTATTCGATATTTTTGCGTTCCAGATAATGGGATAAAAATGGAATGTGCGCCATGAAACATCACCTCGGTTCGTTCGGAATTGGAAATTAAAAAATGCAAAACCTTTAAAACGCATTCGGCCGGTAAAACTGCAGGAACGCATGGTTGAGTGATGCATAGCATCCGCGGCTGACCGGAATTTTTGTTCCGTCCGACAAGAGACATTCCGTCCGCGTGATCCGCTCCACATGAGCGAGATTCACAAGATAACTCCGGTGTGCGGCCGCAAAACATTCCCCCGTCTCACCAGAAGCCTGCCATGCGGCAGAAAGTTCTTCGCGGAACTCCGACAGATTTTTCTTAAAAGTTTCCGTGCCGGCGGCCGTATGCAGCGTCAGATAATGATTATCGGATTCCACAAAAAGCAGGTCGGAGAGAAACAGCTTCTGCGTCTCCCCGCCAAGTGAAAGCAGCAGATGCGGCTTTTCCTGTCCGCGCATCGCCTGCAGCTCCTCGAGCAGCGGAAACAGTGTATCCTCTGTCACCGGCTTTAAGAGATACCGGAACGCCTGCACCTCATATCCTTCGAAAACATATTCTCTGTGGTTCGTCAGAAAGAGAATCGGCACCTCGCTGTCCGTCTCACGGATTTTCCGCGCCAGCGCCATGCCGTCCATTCCACCGAGATCAATATCGAGAAAGATGAGATCGAACGGATACGAGTTAGGGTACTGGAACAGAAAAGCAGCGGAGTCTGAAAAGGCTTCCACGGTAAGAGGAAGCCTTTTTCGCTCCGCAAAGGTGCGGAGCAGCAGTTCCATCCGGGAACGCTGCGCCGGTTCATCTTCGCAGTAAGCAATTCTCATGTTATTCACCCAAACATTTTTTGAAGAAGTTATCGTAAACGGTAATCATTTCCTCGGTCCAGAATGCTGCACCGCCGTGGTCTGCGCCGCGAAGAAGATACAGCTGTACATCTTTTCCGGCATCCTTTAATGCGTGGTAGAGATCGACACTCTGCTGGCAGAACACCATCGTGTCCTTGGTGCCGTGTGCGATCAGCATCGGCGGGAAATCCTCGTTCACGTATGTTTTGGAGCAGGCTGCCTTAGCCTCCTCAAGATGCTCGGTAATGTCATAGCCCATCAGCATGCCCTCCGGGCTGTCTGGTTTCTGATGGTTCAGCGTTATCGGATAGCCGTACGGCAGTGTCACATCAACAGCTCCGTACAGATCGATAATACCGCATACCTCGCAGCTTTCCTCATTGATCGGCTCGTCAAGTTTTCCGCTCTTTGCGGTCATGCCGGCAACGGAAGAAACCTGTCCGCCGGAAGAATCTCCCATCAGGAACATCTGCGATGGATTCAGCTTGTATTCCTCCGCATGCGCACGCAGAAAACGTACCGCATTTTTTGCGTCGATGATCTGCGCTGGGAAATGTGCGATTCCGCTGTGACGGTATTCGACGATTGCAACAACGTAGCCGCGCTGCGCCAGACGGGCGATCATGCCGACCTTCTGGTAGACATACTGTTTCATCCAGGCGGATCCCTGAATAAATGTGATGCACGGCCAAGTGCGCTCCGGGTGCGCCATCTGGAATGGTGTGAAAATTTCCAGATGAAGATTGTGCGCCTCGTCGTAGACAACTTCATGCGCATAGCGGATCTCAATTTCCTCTCCGGTCACCGGAATTTCCACGGCGCCGTCTACCGCGTCTGTGTAGTCCGGCATTGTCTCATACGTGTAGTTTGATGGTTCAATGATCATGTGTAAAAACCTCCTTTTTCAAAAACCCATTTTTCGGTCCGAAACAGCAATCCACAGGATTTACGATTTCTTCGACTCCTCATATGATTTTAACTCGGAAAGCGCCTCACCTGCAAGTGGATACAGTGCAATAATGTTGAAAATTGTCATCAGCCCGATGCCGACATCACCAAGATCCCACACAAAAGTGTATGCGGCAATACCGCCGATAAACAGCATTACAAGTGCAAGAACCTTGTAAGCGGTCTGGAAACACCACTTGTCACCGAACAGGTAGGCAACGTTGCTTCTGGCATAGAACAAAATGCCGAGGAACGTGGAAAAGCTGAACAAAAACAGCGTAAGTGCAATGAAAATCACACCGAATTTTCCCAGATGATACTGCATGGCGGTCTGCAAGAGATCCATGCCGGAAAGGCCATTAATCAGAT
>SKET01001217.1_pt1 | contig 18071 bp, 18 predicted proteins | sample 4841461 | NCBI WGS metagenome assembly SKET01 (sample SAMN11008802, study PRJNA524170) | human gut metagenome | biome: Human fecal sample; material: Feces; isolation source: fecal sample from pouch patient p5 | host: Homo sapiens | place: Israel: Tel-Aviv | collected 2014-02-13
CAGTCACTTCTTTATCTGAAACTTTGCTTCCATATTGGTCTTCAAAGACACGTGACAAAATCAAGTTCAACATTGTTTGTTGTGAAGATTTTGAACTTTTTGCAGCACTGTAGAAGTCTGATACTGTAATTGTGTTACCTTTCATTGTAACAAGAGCTTTAGTTTCAGAATTGTTGTTTGTAGCAAGGTAAGTAACGCCAGCACCGATAAGAGCTGAAGCCACGGCAATAGAAACACCTTTAAAAGCCTTGCTTTGGATCATTTTTGTAAATCCTGATTTTTCTTTGTTAGCCATTGATATTAAACTCCTTAATTTGTCTTTAACTCCATTAGTATACCACAATAACTTAAATGTTGCTTAATTTTACAGTTCTACATCTTCAGCATTTTTACAGAGCATTAGCAGTCCGTCACTAAGTGGTAAAAGGCTTGCTGTCAGATTTGGATTATCAAGCGTTGCGTCAAAAAGTCGTTGAAGCCCACGGTAAATCGTGCGCTGTCCGCGACGCACTTCTTCGATTGGTTTGACAATATCACCACCTTGGAAGACATCGTCAAAAATCACAACACCTCCAACTTTCAAGTGTTTCAAAACTTCTGGCAAAAAGACGATGTATTTTGATTTTGCAGAATCCATGAAGACAAAGTCATACTCACCTTCAAGGGTTGAAAGAGTATCAACGGCATCGCCTTCAACCAATGTGATTTGCTTGCGAGTGTCATACTTTGCAAAGTTTTCCTTAGCAAAAGCAATCATTTCTGGATTACGATCGAGTGTTGTAATCTTAGCTTCTGGTGCATTTTCTGCCATCAAAAGCGCTGAAAAACCAATTGCTGTTCCAATTTCCAAGATATTCTTAGGTTGCAAGGTTTGCAACAAGAAACGGAAATAAGCTACGACTTCGTGCTGGATAATCGGGATATTTTCTTGATGTGCAAAAGCTTCTAATTCAGCTAAAAAACCGTCATTTTGCTTTTGACGTGTTCGCATATAACGCACGACACCCTCTTTGACAACAGGACGTCGCATATTGTGATTTGCTGTTTTTGAATATGATTTAACCATAACTCTTATTATATAGCAAAATAAAGCCGATGTGAATAGCTAGTTTTTCATGCTTTTAAAAGTACTGGAATATCAGACAAATCTGCAATTTTTTGATTGATTTTTGAGTTTGGTTGACCCAGATTGATTGACTTGATACCTGCATTCTCAGCCGCTTCAACATCAATACGACGGTCACCAACGTAATAAGTATCAGACTTATCAAGATGGTATTTTTCAAGCAGATAATCAATAGCTTCTGGCTCAGGTTTACGTGCAAAGCCATTGGCCGATGTCACTACTTCTGTGAAATACTGATGCACACCTAATCTTTCTAAAACATCATTGGCCGTAATGCCTTTATGAGTATAGACAAAATGGCTAACGCCAGCTTGCTTGGTTTGCTTTAAGATCTCTGCCATGTGTGGCATTGGATTAATCTTGTGGTCACTCGCCTCTTGCTCTTTTTTAAAGAAACTAGACAGCTCAGCAAAATCCAAATCTTCCTCTTTAGCCACCTTGTAAAGCAAAGCCTTAACCGATTCTTTGATGATAAACGACATAACCCATTCTTCATTAAAAGTAAGGTCATAATGTGCATAGGTGTCTTTCAAAGCCTCCCCAATTGCCTCATATGAGTCCACCAAAGTTCCATCAAAATCCCAAATCAAAGTTGTCAATCTATTTCTCCAATCTAATCTAATAACGTGCTAAACGCTGCCCGTCTTCTAAATCAATACTATTTTCTAAAGCCCCGCCAGCTTTTTCAATAATGTGACGACTGGCAATATTGTCTTCACGTGCTGTGATCAAAACGGGACTAATCCCACGTTTACCATATTCTTCAAGGGCAAAGTTAAGAGGTTTTGTCATAATACCTTGTCGTCTAAATTTTGGTGAGGTTTGATAGCCGATATGTCCACCAACAGTCGATAGATTTCCTTTTTCAAGTTGCCAACGACAAGCAATTCGCGCAGCAATGCTACCATCTACAAACGTATAATAAGTGGTCACTGTCGAATAATCTGGATGAGCAGCTTTTCTTTCTTGAGCTCTGCTATTTTCTACAAACACCTTAAAATCAGTGACTTCGCGCGTCGTCTCAGGAGCAACAAAAGGATTATCATCATTTTTAAAAGACGCTAGAAAAGAGCGGTAAGCTTCTTCATCACAAAAGTCAATTGGTCGAATTTCCATACCAGCACCTCCAAATTTTTCCATTATAACATAAAAGAGACTGAAATCATCCAATCTCAAAAACTATTTTAAAGGTGTGCCCCTTTTTCAACCAAGGCTTCTAGTTCATTTAGACGGTCTTCAAAAATCTTGAAGGCAGCATCCAGATAATCACTACTTGTCATATCAACTCCAGCTTTTTCAATCACATTAAGTGGGTAATCAGAATTACCAGCCTTGAGGTAATCAAGGTAACGGTCGATATCAACTTGTGTACCGTGAACCACTTTATCAGCTAGGTAGCTTGCTGCTGCAAAACCTGTTGCGTATTGATAAACATAATAGTTGTAGTAGAAATGCGGAATACGTGCCCATTCGTATTGAATTTCCGGATTGTCTTCCTTGCTAAGACCATAATATTTTTCATTTAGGTCTGCATAAAGATTGTTAAGGTATTCGCTTGTCAATACTTCACCAGCTTGGTCTGCTTTATGAATCATATCTTCAAACTCTGCAAATTGTGCTTGACGGAAGATTGTTCCTTTGAAACCATCCAAGAAATGATTCAAAATCGCAAAGCGAGCTTTATCATCGTCAACTTCTTTCAAAAGCGTTTCCGTTAAAATATTTTCATTGGTTGTTGAAGCAATTTCAGCTAAGAAAATGCTGTAATCACCGTAGACATACGGTTGATTTTCACGAGTAAATGTTGAATGAAGGCTGTGCCCAGTTTCATGTACCAAAGTAAACAGATTATCAAGCGTATCTTGCCAGTTCAAAAGCATAAAGGCGTTGGTATCGTAAGCCCCACCAGAATAAGCTCCTGAGCGTTTTCCTTTATTGACATGAACGTCAATCCAACGTTCTGTGAAAGCACGGTGAACACGTTCAGAATAATCTTTACCGAAGATAGCCAAAACTTCTTCTGCTTTTTTCAAAGCTTCTTCATAAGTGAAACTCATATCCATTTCAGACAATGGTGTATGAATATCATACATTTTCAAATCGTCCAATTTAAGAACTTTCTTACGAAGTGCCACATAACGATGAAGCAGTGACAAGTGTGCATTCACACGGTCAATCAATGTATCATAAACTGCTTCTGGAATGAAGTTAGCAGAAAGTGCTGCCTCACGTGCTGACTTGAAGTGGTGAACACGCGCATCATAGTTATGAACCTTAACATTTGTCTGTAATGTCTTAGCGTAAGTGTGTTGGAATTGTTCATAAGTGGCATACATCGCTTCATAAGCTGCTTTTCGGACGTCGCGATTTTTTGATTCCAAAAGACTAATGAAATTACCATGTGTTAATTGTACCTCATTGCCTTCATCATCTAAAACCTCTGGGAAAACAATATCAGCATTATCCAGAATTTCAAAAGTTTCACCAGCAGCACCAAAAATTTCGTGTGCACCAGCTAAGAGTTCTTCTTCTTTTTGTGACAAGACATGTGCTTGGCGTTTGAAAAGTTGTTCAAAGAAATGCGCATAAGCTGATAGTGCTGGCGTTTCAGCAACAAATGCCGCAAAATCTTCAGCTGATAATTGCATCAATTCTGGTTCGTAAAAAGCAAAGACTTCACTGTATTTAGCATAAAGTGCTGTGGCTTTAGCTTGGTATTCTTGATATTTTGCCACTGTTGTATCTTGGTCATTTTTCATTGATGCATAGACGTAAACTTTTTCCAATCTGCGTGACAAATCAAGATAATGCTCCGTCATAGTTAGCAAATTCTTACTTGATTGCGTCAAGTGACCTTTGTATTTTTTAGCATCTTCTAAATCAGCATCTAACTTAGCTAATTCAGCCTCCCAAGCGTCATCAGTCGCAAAAACAGTGCTTAGATCCCATTTATATTTTTCATCGATATGACTACGATTATCTGACATTATGTTCTCCTTTTCTTGGCATTATTAACCATTCTACCATAATAAGCTGGCGGGTAAAGTCTTTGAACACCTTTTTCACTTTGATTTTGATAATAACGCCTAAAGGTCTCATAAAAGTCTGATAAGTCTTGTGAAATTTGACAAAAGCCATCCTTAACTTCTGGGGGCCTAACTTGCGGAAAATAAGCTGACAAAGGCAGTGTGAGAAGATTTTTCCCTTGTAAATAAGCCTTTTCTTGGCGCTTTAACCAAGAAGTATTTCGAGAAGATAGTTGCCTTTGAATATAGCTTAATAAATTTGAGTCTTGATTAACGTCGTAAGTTGAGAGCTTTTGTTTTTGATAAGGAAGTCTGAAAAATGCCATTAAGTTTCCTGAGAGCGAGCAGCTTTTCGTCAAATAATGCACTTTACCGTGCCAATCTTCATAAATTAAATAATGTAGTCGAACAAGCCTTTGCTTAGCATCTAACTCCCACAGATGAAACCCCATATTCTGTGAAAAGTAAAGAAAGTGTCGCTGTAGGGGCGTTAAGCGCTCACCAAGCCATAATTTTTCTCCCAAAAGCCATAAAACATTAAAGCCCGCCTTGTGATAAGAAGTCGTTCGTTCTCTGAGACGTTTTTCTGATAGCCTAGAACACTGAACTTCCAGAGCTAAGTTATCATTGACCAAAACATCTGCAACCTGATGCAACTCTGGCAAGACAGCTTCTACGGTTACATTTTCACTTTGTGAAAGAGCTTGGTAAAGTGCTGCTTTTAACTGCAAATGTTCGTCACTTTCATTTTCACTATAAAAATCACAATTTTTAAGCGACACATGTGCAAAATGCGGACGCATAATCTGACCATGTCTCAGTCGAACTGGTGAATGACAGGCTGGACAAGTAAAAGTTTGCTTTTCAGAAATCTCATCTAACAAGGAGACCAAACGACCTTTTTCATCAAGAGCAGACAGCATATTAAACCTCCTACTTCTTTATTCGAAAAAATCCTGAAAAAGCTTCAAATTAATCCAAATACTTTTTCAAGATTTCTGTTTCTCTCGTATTCAATTCTCGGTATTGTCCCCTTGGTAAATCACCAAGTTCAAAGTCACCAAAAGTCATTCGTTGGAGGTAAATGACCTTGACCCCATAAGCCAAAAACATTTTCTTAACTTGATGAAATTTTCCTTCCGCAATCGAGATATAAGCAGAGCTTTTTTCAAGACTTGTCTTAATTATCTCTAGCTTAGCAGGCTTACAAACCGTTCCGTCATCAAAGGTCACGCCATTTTCAAAAAAGGCTGGCGCATCAGCTGCTAAGAGACCATTTACTTCGACATAATAGGTCTTTGTAACGTGGTATTTTGGATGAAGCATGCGAAAACCCAAGGGACCATTATTGGTAATTAAAAGTAGCCCTTCCGTGTCACGGTCTAAACGCCCAACTGGATAGAGTTTTGGCACTCGGTCTGCTTCAGCAATCAAATTAATGACCGTCTGATGTTCTTTATCAGACACCGCAGAAACGACTCCTGACGGTTTATTTAAAATAAAATATTTTTCAGTAGACAATGTGACCTGTTTGCCCGAAACAGTTATCTCTTGTAAACTTGGCTCAACGTTCAAGTTATCTGCCTCAGCTAGCCTGCCATCCACATAAACCTGACGACTTCTGATGAGTTTTTTGACTTGATTTCTTGAGCCAAAGCCCGCCTGTCCTAACAATTTATCTAAACGCATGTTCTTATTGTACCATGTTCTATAAGATTTTTTGAAGCACCAAAAACTGGGCAGCTAGGCCACCCAGAATGATTTATTGATTTAGTTCACTGGCAGCTGCCTCATCAACAATGACAACAAGATTTGGATGATGTTGAAGAACACTAGCTGGTAACTCTTCGCTAACGGGACCATTAAGCATTTGATTAATAGCATCTGCTTTGTCCTTGCCATAAGCCATCAAGACAACCATTTTAGCTGAACAGATAGACTTAATTCCCATTGAAATGGCTTGTTTTGGGACTTCATCCATGCTAGAAAAGAATCGACTATTAGCTTTAATGGTATCTGCTGTCAAATCAACGATATGTGTTGTCATGTCAAATGATGTCCCCGGTTCGTTAAAACCAATGTGACCATTACGACCAATTCCCAAAATTTGAAAATCAATCGGATGTTCCTTGATGATTTGATCATAATGTTTTGCTTCTACTTGCAAATCTTCAGCTAGACCGTTTGGCAAATAGCTTTCTTTAAATGGTTTATATTGGAAAAGATTTTCCTGCATAAAATGATGATAACTTTGGTCATTATCTGCAGCCAAACCTACGTATTCATCAAGGTTAATGCTTGTCATTTCTGAAAAATCAAGATTACTATTTGCAATTTCTTTATAGAAACTAAGTGGTGTGCTACCTGTTGCAAGCCCTAAAGTTTTGGCACCATTTTCCAAAGCTCCTTTTAACAAAGCAAATGCTGTTTTACCACCTTCAATTTGATTATTAACACGAATTACTTTCATGACACTTCCCCATTCTTGTTTTTTGGTATATACCATTTATCTAAAGTTATTATATGGTATATACCAATTGTTGTCAAGAAAAATATTTTGAGAAATAAAAAAAGCCTGAGAATTAATCTCAGACCTTTATGTCTATCTTGTTCCTGCAATCTGTCCTAGGAAATTTCCAACATAGTAAGCAAATAGCGCAGCGATTAAACCAATCAAGACGGTTCTAAAAATTTCTTTGAGTTTGCTTTTCTTGGTTATCAAAGCTTTGACAAAGCCTAAAAGGGTTAGGGCAAGTGACACCAAAATACAAGCCATCATGAAAGTGTGAACTCTAAAAATGCTAAAAACATTAATCAAAAGGTAAGACAAAAGAGGAATCAAGCCAAAAAAGATGAATGAAAGGAAAGTTGCTCCAGCATTCTTAACTGCCTTACCTTTAACTACCGATTTTTCAGTTGTTGAACTCAAATAATCTCCGACTGCCATTGAAAAGCCATCAGCCAGAAGATTTGAAAAGCCAAGAATGACAATCGGCGTGATTCCTAAGTTACCGCCGACTGCTCCTGCAACAACCGCAAATGTCGTGACAATCCCGTCCATGCCACCATAGACGATTGATTTTGCGTAGTCTCCAATTTTTTCTTTCATCTTTTTTCATCACTTTCCATTAATTTTTAAGCATTTTCTTTATTATTTTTATTATACCATCTCTTTAGAATTGTTACAATTAAAACAAGACCAGATGACGGAAAATGCTTATCGTGTTATAATGATTAGTTGAGAATATAATATTAAGGAAACATGTTAGATTATGCATACCGATGATTTTGATTTTAATTTACCAGAGGAGTTAATTGCCCAAACGCCTCTTGAAAAACGAGATAGTTCTAAACTTTTAATCATTGACCACAAAACACACGAAATGGTTGATACACACTTCGACCACATTCTTGATGAGCTAAACCCTGGTGATGCTCTGGCCATGAATAACACACGCGTTCTACCAGCTCGTCTTTACGGTGAAAAACCAGACACACACGGTCACGTTGAATTACTTCTTTTGAAAAATACTGAAGGCGACCAATGGGAAGTTTTGGCAAAACCCGCTAAACGCTTGCGCGTGGGAGCAAAAGTATCATTTGGTGATGGTCGTTTGACTGCCACAGTTGTAGAAGAATTAGATCACGGTGGTCGTATCGTTGAATTCAATTACGATGGTATCTTCCTTGAAATTTTGGAAAGCCTTGGTGAAATGCCATTGCCACCATACATTCACGAAAAATTGGATGACCCAGACCGTTACCAAACAGTCTACGCCAAAGAAAATGGTTCTGCTGCTGCTCCAACTGCTGGACTTCACTTCACCAAAGAATTGCTTGAAAAAATTGAAGCAAAAGGCGTAAAACTTGTCTACGTCACACTTCACGTTGGACTTGGAACATTCCGTCCAGTTTCTGTTGATAATGTTGAAAAACACGAAATGCACTCTGAATTCTACCGCTTGTCTGAAGAAGCTGCCCAAACCCTTCGCGACGTAAAAGCTGCTGGTGGACGTGTTGTTGCGGTTGGAACAACTTCAATTCGTACCCTTGAAACTATCGGTTCAAAATTCAACGGTGAAATCAAAGCTGACAGTGGTTGGACAAACATTTTCATCAAACCAGGTTATGAGTTCAAAGTGGTTGATGCCTTTTCAACAAACTTCCACTTACCAAAATCAACACTTGTGATGTTGGTTTCAGCTTTCGCCGGACGTGAATTCGTCTTAGAAGCTTACCAACACGCCATCGATGAACGCTACCGCTTCTTTAGTTTTGGCGATGCTATGTTTGTAAAATAATAAATACACAAAAAGAACTTCGAAAAAAATTGAAGTTCTTTTTTTCATTATTAATCAGCCATGTTTGTGTAAACATCTTGGACATCATCGTCGTCTTCGAGTTTATCAACCAATGTTTCCAAAATGTCTGCTTGTTCTGCATCAAGGCTAACGTAGTTTTGTGGAATCATGCTAAGTTGAGCTTGTGCAAATTCAAGATTTTGTGCTTGCAAAGCTTCTTTAACAGCTGGAAATTCTTTTGGTTCAGTGAAGATTTCAAAGGCTTCATCTAATGTTTTCAAATCTTCTGCCCCAGCATCCAAAATCAACTCAAGCATGCTGTCTTCGTCCAAATCCCAATTTTCACGGTCAATGACAATATAACCCTTGCGGTCAAACATGTAAGCAACTGAACCAGTTGAGCCCATGTTACCACCGTTACGTGTAAAAATGGTGTGCATGTTCGCATCTGTACGTTTTTTATTGTCAGTTAGTGTGTGAACGAGAATAGCTACCCCACCAGGTCCATAACCTTCATAAGTGATTTCATCGTAATTTGTTGTATCACCAACATCTGTTGCTTTCTTAATCGCACGATTGATGTTATCTTTTGGCATATTAGCCGCCCGCGCTTTATCCAAAACCATACGAAGCCTGGCGTTCATTGATGGATCGCCATCACCGGCTTTAGCAGCTACAAAAATTTCACGTGACAATTTATTGAAAATCGCACCACGTTTAGCATCTGCTTCACCTTTTTTATTTTTAATTTTGCTCCATTTATTATGTCCTGACATGCAAAATTCCTCCCTATTCCTTGCTATTATATCATATTTAGACATAAAAAGAGGATAGACAAATGCCTATCCTCTAGATTAGAGAGTGCTATCTTTAATTTTTAGTCAGCAATTGCTGCTTTGTACAATTCAGCAACTTTTGCCCAATTGATAATATCAAAGAAAGCTTTGATATAGTCTGGTCGAACATTATGGTATTTGAGATAGTAGGCATGTTCCCAAACATCAAGACCAAGAATTGGTTTTTTACCTTCTGAAATTGGATTGTCTTGGTTAGCTGTTGAGATTACTTCGAGTTTGTCATCTTTGTTAACGACAAGCCATGCCCAACCTGAACCGAAACGTGTTGTTGCAGCTTTTGTAAAGACAGCTTTAAACTCATCAAATGAACCAAAAGCTTCTTCAATCGCAGCCAAAACATCTGCTGTCGGCTCTTGTTTTTCAGGAGAAAGGAATTCCCAGAAAAGTGAGTGGTTAAGAGCACCACCACCATTGTTAATGACCGCTTGACGAATATCTGCTGGAATCTTGTCAAGATCTGCCAAGATAACTTCTAAATCATCTCCAAGTTCAGGGTGTTTTTCAAGAGCCGCATTGGCATTTGCTACATAAGTGGCATGATGTTTATCATGGTGCAATGTCATTGTTTCTGCATCGATGTATGGTTCAAGCGCATCGTATGCGTATGGTAATTCGGGTAAAATAATAGCCATGCTAGCTACCTTCTTTCTTTTCATTATTTCTTATCATCATTTTATAAGAATCAAGTCTAACTAGCAAATTATTTGACTGCTTTTTTAAGTATGCTTAATGATGCTCATGAGCAATTTTTAAAATAGCCACATCAAAGAGGTAATCTTTGTCATATGTTCCTGTCTTAATGGCATAATCTGTCTCAATCAAAACAGCAATAGCTTTTTTCAAGAAAGTCATTGACAGTGTGCGTGAATCACGCACAGCAAATTTGACTTGATAAGGATTGACACGGCGTCCCAGATAATCAGACAAGGTTGCTACCATCTGCTGCTCTGTCTTTCCTTGACTGGCTAAGATACTGACTTGCAAAAACATACGAAATTGCCCTAGCATGATAGCGATCAACTTGATTTCGTCTTCGCCTTGCAAACGCAAATCACGAATCAAGTCACGCGCCTCGTCGATATTGCCATTCAAGACAAACTGCGTCAAGTCAAAAATATTATCCTGAAGTGTTTTCGGAATGGCTTGATTAATATCTTCTGAAGTAATATGACCATCTTTTTTATAAGATTTCAAAAAGGCAATATTTTTCAAAATCTCGCTGAAATCATAATTGGATTTCAAAAGCAAAGCCTCAAAAACGCCAGAATCAAAAACTAAGTTCTCTTTGTGAGCTAATTTTTGGAAATACGTTTTTAGCTCTGCTTCTTTTAATTCACTCGCTTCAAAAATCTGAGCATCACGTTTAAGAATTTTCACCAAGCGACGTTTGCCATCTAATTTTCCTGGGGCAAAAATAATCAAACGTGTCGTGTCCAAAGGATTTTCCAAATAAGCCTCAAAACGTTTGAGTTCCTTATCATCCAAATAAGATTTTTTAGCCGTCGTGATGTCAAGCAAATTATCAAAAATAACCACCTTTTGGTCCGCAAAAAATGGCAAACTTTCAAGGTCCATCTCCGCATCCTGATAATCTACCTCAGCCATATCAAAATAAGAATAAGTCAAATCATCCTTATCATAGCCAACGCGCTCCATCATGCGCTCTTTGAGCTGAGAATATTGTCCCAAATCCTCACCCGTCACCACCGTAATCAGGCTGAGATTTTCTTTTCGTAATTTATCAATTTCTTCGATTGCAATCATAAAGATATTATAACAAAAACAGCCACAAATCGACTACTGTTTTTCGTGTGCTGTCACTTTTAAATCACCTCACCGTTTCAATTTTCCAGTGGTTTAATCCTCTAAAACGGATAGCACCTTGTTGGTCTGTGCGGTAAATGGTCATATTTTGATTTTGAAAACGATCAAGTGTTTCTTGGTGAGGGTGTTTGTAACGGTTATTTTGCCCTGCGGAAATCAAAGCCATTTGTGGTGAAATGTGATCTAGAAATTCTGGGCTCGATGACCCTTTTGAACCGTGATGTCCTGCTTTTAAGACATCGACTGGCAGATTGGGATAAGTTGCCATCATCTGCTCTTCGCCCTCTTCTTCCAAGTCTCCAGTAAACAAGAAATTCTTACCCAGAAGATTACCATAAAGCACCACAGAATCATTATTTCCACCATCACCAACAGCATTTGGATAAAGCACCTGCAAGTGACTTCCCATAATTGGCAAGTTATCTCCTGCAGAAACTGCGTGAACTGGCGTCTTCATTTGTCGAAGTTTAACCACAAAATCTGGCTTTGTGAGACTTCCTGGACTCACCAGGACTTGACCAATTTTCAGCTCTTTTGCGACTTCCAGCATATCGCCCATATGGTCGGTATCCGTGTGCGTCAAAACTAACTGATCAATTTTACCAATTCCTCGACTTTTCAGATAAGGAATCAATGTCCGCTCAGCATTGCTATCAGCTAAGCGCTTTTGCCACGATTTTTTCTCACTAAACCTCACTTTTCCTCCGACATCAATTAACAGCGTCTGCCCCTTTACATCTCGCACCAAAATGCTATCTCCCTGTCCAATGTCAACCACCGTCACTTCGTTTTCGAGCGGATGCTTGATTTGGAAAAATAGCAAAGCTATTATGCTAAAAAGGAAAATGGCCACTTTTTTGTGTCGATAACAGTCATAGAGAAGTCCTATTATTAAAAGTAATAGCAACAAAATTCCTAGACTTGGTCTGCCAAAAACAAGTGGTGTGCCAATCAGCGACTTACTAAATTTGATGATAGTTTCCAAAAAAACAAAAAATGGATTTAACGCGGTAATTTTAACCAGAGGTGATAAAAGAAAAACAAAGGTCAAAACAGGTAAGATAAGCGTATCAAAAGCCAGTGAAAAAATAGCTGTTAAAAGCAGCGACAAAGGTTGAAATACTGAGAAGAAATATAGCAAAACCGGTAAACTTCCCAGCGAAATCGCAAAACATTCTGTAAGGATTTTTTGATAATGACTAAGTTCATCAAAATCAATAAAACTTAGGATGAAAGCGTAGGTAAAAGAAAGAATTCCTCCTGTTGTTAGCAGGAAATTTGGCTTCAAAATAAAAAGGGTCATTAAAGTAAAGGCAAGATTATCTAATTTTTTAATACCAAGATTTGCAAAGGCAGACTGAATTAAACTACGAATCACTGATACCGAAAAGCCTGTCAAGCCAGCATATACAAGTGAAAACGGGATTTGCAGTATATCCACATAATCTCGCCGTAACCCAAGACGTAAAATAATAAAACGAAAAAGTGCCACAAAAAAGCCTACCTGCATACCAGACAGAGCAAAAAGATGAATAATCCCTAAACTAGTATAAACATCACTCATCCCATCAAAAGACTTATCCAAATATCCAAACAAAAGGCCAGTCATGTAATGTTGCATGGGAGCAGGAAAATTCCTTTGAATACTGACAATCGCCTGTCTTCTAAGTTCATGTAGTCGTTCAAAAAAACTTAAAGAGCTCTGCTGTCTTATTTCAGTAATCGAAGAAAGATTAGCAATCCGATAAATGCCTTCATGTTTAAGGTAAGTGCGGTAATCAAAACCACCAAAATTCCGCTGTGGCGTTGCCTCTTCTAGATCCACCTGCCCTGATAAAAGCATTGTTTGATTAAGATTTTTAAAAAATTCCTGCTCTTTTTCTGACTTCAAGATATAAAAAACTTGGTAAGTCTGCCCAGCCTCCTTCCCTCGAAAAGATAACAAATCACCATTAACCGAAATCGTATCTGGAACCATCTGGATTTTTGCTAGCTGAGTTGGCGCCGCTTGATAAGCCTGTTCTGTCTGATTAGCCTTAGTCAGGAAAAATATCGCAAAAAAAGCCAAACACAGTGAAACCTGATACCAAGCCTTCCAACCATACTGTTGCCATAAAAACAGCAAGGCTAGCAAGAGAAACATCAAACACCCAATCCCTTTTGAAAAGCAAAAATAATAGAGCAAAATGAGCAAAAAAGCCAATTGAATTGGCTTGACAGGGAAATGCTTAATCAACAGTCACCTCAGATTTTAATTTTTCCAAAGTCTTCTCACCAATGCCAGAAACATTTTTCAAATCACCAACGGATGAGAAACCTCCATTAGCATCACGATAATCAATGATATCTTGCGCACGTTTAGCCCCAATGCCAGAAATAGTTTGGAGTTCTTCTGTAGTTGCGGTGTTAAGATTGATTTGCGCTGAGCCGTCACCTTGTCCCCCCCCTAGCTGTCGTTGGTTTAGCTTGAGAAAGTGTGCTTGCTGGTGTGACTTCTTCACCAATTTTTGCCACATAGACAACCGCTTCGTCAGCTAATTTTTCAGCTAAATTGACTGACTTCTTATCAGCATCATCTGTAAATCCACCAGCTTTTTTGACCAAATCCGTAACACGGCTGCCATTTGACAGTTCATAAACACCCTCATTTTTAACAGCACCCTTGATATCGACAAAAATCTTGCCAGAGTCATCTTGAGAATGAGATGCCATAGTCTTTGTTTTTGTTGTTTCCAAACTTGAACTTGCTGGGATACTACTAGAAATTGTTGGTAAGTCACTTTGTAGCTGAGCTTGTGGTCTGGTCACACTAGACCAAGCAAAGAATACCACAAGCATAACAAGAACCGTTCCTAAAACCGCTGCTACCGTCTTATGTTCCAAAAGTCTTTCTTTCATCTCTTCAATCATCCTATTACCTCACCTTTTAAGTATTAGAAAAAGGCTCCTAAGGAGCCCTTACTTAATTATTCGAAAAAACTCGAGAAATCCGAGTTTTTTCTTATTTATTTCATTTTACGGTGTTTATCTGGATCCCAGACAAAGCTTGCAATGTAGCTAAAGAGCAATGTCAACAGAACAACGATAATCGCCACAAGTCCAAGAGGAATACGGTAAATGTAAGTTAATGGATTTGGTTTTTTGTTGGTATGATAAGTCGCATTTTCAGCATCCAAGCGATCAAATTCTGTTTGAATACGGTTTGCCACTTCTTCAATCCCTTCATCATTCATGCGTTTGATGTCAGAAATGTCAACTGGATTACCAAAGTTCATATCCACACGTTCTCCAGTCAAAAGTCCTTTTAATTCCATTGGTCCTGCATAAACGACTGGCATAATCTTAACCTTCGCCATTTTAGCAATAACAGCAACCCCACCTTTAACATCGGTTGAATGACGGCTACCACTTGGGAACATCACAAGTGAACGATCGCTTTTCTTCAACATGTTAATAGGGTATTTAAGAGCTTTTTGCCCTGGATTTTCACGGTCAATCGGAAAGGCACCACACATACGGATCCACCAACCAAAGATACGATTCGTAAACAATTCTTTCTTCGCCATGAAAATAAATTCTTTCGGACGAGCAGCAAATGCCATATAAACTGGATCCCACCAAGTACGGTGCGGAGCAACCAAGATATAGTTCTCATCCTTACTTAAAATTTTGTCCTCATTATGATAGTGAGCATTTCCATTGATAATCCAAAGTAGGAAAACTACTAGCCCGCGTAAATAAGTATAAAACACAGATTTACTCCTTTTTTCTCATTACTTTATATTGTACCATGCTTAAGCGGTTTTAGAAAGTAAAAATTAACGACCTCGCTAGTGAGAACAGTCAAAATCTGCTATAATAAATGTCATGACTAAATCAATTTTAAAAGAAGGTGAGCGTATTGATCAGCTCTTTTCGACAGATGTAAAAATTATTCAAAACAGAGAGGTTTTCAGCTATTCTATCGACAGTGTCCTCTTGTCACGTTTTCCAGAAATTCCATCACGTGGCTTGATTGTTGACCTCTGTTCTGGAAATGGTGCCGTTGGACTTTTTGCCAGTACCCGCACTAAAGCGCCAATTATCGAAGTTGAAATTCAGGAGCGCTTAGCTGACATGGCAGAGCGCTCAATTCACTTGAACCACCTAGAAGACCAAGTTCAGATGATTCATGATGATTTGAAAAATTTATTAAATCACGTGCCGCGAACTGGTGTTGACTTAATTCTCTGCAATCCTCCTTATTTCAAGGTTTCAGAGACTTCTAAGAAAAATGTCTCTGAATATTATCTTCTTGCTAGACACGAAATTACAACAAACCTTGAAGAAATTTGTGATATCGCAAGACATGCTCTAAAATCAAACGGAAGACTTGCTATGGTGCACAGGCCAGATCGTTTTCTAGACATCATCGATACCATGAGACAGTACAATCTAGCACCAAAGCGCATCCAATTTGTTTACCCCAAAATGGGAAAAGATGCTAATATGCTTTTGATTGAAGCCATCAAAGACGGTTCAACCGATGGTCTAAAAATTCTTCCACCACTCTTTGTTCACAAAGAAAACGGTGAGTATACCGACGATATTTTTGAAATCTATTATGGAAAAAACGGAAAGAAAGACTAAAAGAGCTTATATGTACGTAGTTGAGTGCGCAGACGGTACGCTCTACACTGGCTACACTACTGATGTAGAACGCCGCATCAAAACGCATAATGCAGGTAAAGGCGCTAAATACACAAAAAGCCGCTTACCTGTCAAACTCATTTACCAAGAAAGTTTTGATAGCAAAGAAGCCGCCATGTCCGCAGAAAGCTATTTTAAACAAAAAACACGACAACAAAAACTCGATTATATTCACGAACACAAAGCTTAACCCAAAAACGCACCCTGCTCAAGCAGAGTGCGTTTTACTATTATCTTTCACCTTTGTTACGGATAACAAATCCATTTTTCTTCTCGCTTGATGTGCGGTGTGGGCGTTTGTTATCTTTATTTTGGAAATCACGTTTGTTCTTAGATGATGTGCGTTTGAAATCGCGGTAGCCGTTGTCACGGTCATCACGTTTGCGATCACGTCCGCCACGGCGGTTATCACGTCCACGGCCACCTTTACGGTTGTTAAAGCCACCACCTGAAGGTTTGAATGGCAATGGTTTTTCACGCGCAATTTCAACTTTCGGAAGAGTTTCAGGGTCTTTAAAGGTTAAGCTTAAGATGTAAAGTGCCAACTCCTCTGGTGTGAATTCAGCAGCCAATTTAACCGCATCTCCTTTGAATTTATCAAAGCTGTTACGGACTTTTTCGTCAGCAAAGTCACGTTCAATTTTCTTAAGAGCAACTTTTTTCTTAGCTTTGAAGGCTTCATCAGCAGTTGCTGGTTTCAAACCTTTCATACGTTTTTTCGTCAATTTTTCAATAATTGACAAATAACCCATTTCATTTGGTGCAACAAAAGTAATAGATTGACCATGTTTACCAGCACGTCCAGTACGTCCGATACGGTGTACATAGCTTTCTGGATCTTGAGGAATATCGTAGTTATAAACGTGTGTAACACCTGAAATATCAAGACCACGAGCAGCTACGTCAGTTGCAACCAAGATATCGATGTTATCATTTTTGAAATCACGTAAGACACGAAGACGTTTGCCTTGGTCAAGATCCCCGTGAATGCCTTCAGCACGGTAACCACGCAATTTCAAACCACGTGTCAATTCATCAACACGACGTTTTGTACGTCCAAAGACGATTGACAATTCTGGTTGATCAACGTCCATCAGACGAGTCATTGTATCAAATTTATCTTGTTCTTTAACACGAATATAGTATTGATCGACAAGATCAGTTGTCAATTCTTTAGCAGCTACTTTAACGTGTTCAGGATTATGCATGAATTTAACCCCGATACGTTTGATTGCTTCAGGCATTGTAGCTGAGAAAAGAAGTGTCTGACGTGTCTCAGGCACACGTCTGATAATAGCTTCAATATCTTCCAAGAATCCCATGTTAAGCATTTCATCTGCTTCATCAAGAATCAATGTTTCTACGTGTTCAAGTTTTAAAGCTTTACGTTTAATCAAATCAAGCAAACGACCTGGTGTTCCGACAACAATATGAGCACCTGAACGAAGAGCTTTAATCTGTTTTTCAATGCTTGAACCACCGTAAACTGAACGGACTTTAACACCTTTTTCACGACCAAAACGGAACAATTCTTCTTGACCTTGAACCGCTAATTCACGTGTTGGAGCAATAACCAAGGCTTGGACAAGATTACGACTTGTATCAATTTTATCCAATGTTGGTAGACCAAAGGCAGCTGTTTTCCCTGTACCAGTTTGCGCTTGTCCGATAACATCCTTACCTTCCAATGCCAAAGGGATTGTCAACTCTTGGATTGGTGATGGCTCAACAAAGCCTGCTTTTTCAACAGTAGCAAGGATTGCTTCCGATAAGTTAAGTTCTGTAAATTTCAAATTTTTCTCTTTTCTAAAAGGCAGTGCGAAGCTGCCTTATTAAACTTTAATTTCGTTGTTTAACAACTTTTCTAGTGTAACATATTCTAGAATAAAAAGATAGGAAACAGGTCCATTTAAATCATTAACACGTTTTCATAGTGTCAATTATTTAAATATTTTGTAAAAAAGTTATTAGCGTTTTTTTGATGTTTTTTAAGTTTTCTTTAAGGTAAAGAAACTAAAACATAAGTATCCTAAAACTTTTCTTTTCCATAATCTCAAGGAAACAGCTCTGATTCGTCAGGGCTGTTTTTTTATGCTAATAACCAAAAAGCCTGAGCAATACTGTACTGACCCCAAAAAGTTGGACAATAAATTATTGAAAGGATTTAGTTCTGTATTGCACAGGACTGAGTCCTTTTAATTTTGTCTTGATACGTTTATTGTTGTAATAAAAAATATAATCCGTAATG